>Ga0209398_1000289_pt1 | contig 33004 bp, 15 predicted proteins | sample AshMeaBigSpring_FD_184125 | JGI IMG/M metagenome (GOLD analysis project Ga0209398, IMG submission 184125) | Groundwater microbial communities from Big Spring, Nevada to study Microbial Dark Matter (Phase II) - Ash Meadows Big Spring (SPAdes)... | ecosystem: Environmental > Aquatic > Deep...
TCACGCAGAAACCCAGCCCGCCAGACTGGGAAAAGCTGTTGGAGAGCTTGTGAGTATTGCCAAGCTGACCATGACCATTTCCGCCGGTTTGGAGCCGTGAGCAAACATGCCAGTTTCTGCAGCGCGAGTCCCCGGAGCAAGTCAGAGTTGTAAAGCGAAGCCGCTGAGGCCAGATTGTTTAGTTCGTAAACGCCGGTTGGCAGACGTTTCCAGATTTCTGTTTTTAGTTTTTCTTGAACGCCCTCCCCTGCCGCCGTCGCCTCTTCAATGATCCTCCTCAGAACCGGAAGCATACTCTTGAGCTGAGCCAGTAATTCGTCCTCTGTCAAACGACGGTCGCGGATGAAAATCTTCTTTCGTGGCTTCCGCCCCGCCCGTTTCATCTTCCGCAGCTTTGTCGTTTTTAATGCAGCAGGCATACGTATCCGATTTCGTCCCTTTCCCTCCGCCAGACAAGGGAATTCCGTCAATGAACGCACAATATACCTCACGCTATTAAACAAGTCAGTTTCAGGTCGCCACCTTTGGCTTCACCGACAAAGGCCCCCAGTACGACTTCCTCGGCTGGACGGGCGACTCCAACTCCACGAACCAGACCGACACGATCCTCATGGACGGCAACAAGACGGTCACCGCCAACTTCCTCGAGATTTTGAAGGAGGCGGACAAGCTCAGCTTGGTGGCTAACGGGACGGGCGTGTTCACGATCACCGTGTCCAACCCGTCGCTCCTCCCCGCGTGGAGCAGGACGATGACCGATATCCTCCCCGATGGGCTGACGGCCACCGACGCCTATGTGGAATCCGGGCCGGGGACTGTGACCCGCACAGGGAACACGGTGACTTGGTACGGCTCTCTGCTGCCTGGGGAGGCCTCCGTGATCAAAATTCCCTACACGATGGACAAGGTGGACGCTTATACGAATACGGCCATTACGGGGAATGGGTCCTCCTCTGTTTCCATCTGGGGCGTTCCTGGTGTTCCGTTGGTTCCGGGAAATTACACGATCAGCAAGAGCGTATCGCAGAGGGCGATCTTCGCGAATGGTTTGGATCAGGCCACCTTCACGATTGTTGTGAAGCCCGAAGCGGGCAAGGCCCCCCCAGCGGGAGGGGTGACGATCAGCGATAGCGTTCCGGCCGGCCTGACCATCGCCGGACCGGTGACCGTTTCAGGGTTCAATGGCACCACTTCGGTGGCTGGGGTTAACTCCAGTTCTGGGAACAACATCTCGGTGGCGTTCCCTTCGCCGGTGACGTATGCCAGTGTGTCCTTCCCCGTGACGAGCACCACGGTTGGAACTTATACGAACACTGCGACGATCCCTTCGGGCTCTTCGAGCGCCACGCTTCAGGTGGCTCTGATCAAGCTGACCAAAACCGCCAGCAAGGGGGTTGTCCATGCGGGCGAGTCGTTCACTTATACCATTACTGCGGATAGCGGGACGCAGAGCACACCGGGGAATGTGACGATTACCGACGCCGTCCCTCCGATTTTCGGGGGGAGCGGGACGTCCACCTTTGCTTTGGGGACGTTCACGGGCGTGAGGACCGTGACCATCCCCGCCACCGTGTCCTCGACCGACCCCGAGGCCTTCCGCACCCATTGGGTGCGTAATACGGCGAACCTAACCTGTGGGGCCTACACGTCGAACGCGACCTCGGATGTCCTCATCGAGGGTTTGACGATTGCGAAGAAGGCCAGTTCGGAAACCGTGGGTGAGCTGGCACCTTTCACGTTTACTGTGACGGTGACCAACCCGGCCGGGGTTTCTACACCGGCCGCCTCACCGGTGACCGTGCATGATGTGGAGCCGGTGAACATGATTGTGAGCAGCGTGGCCATGAGTCAGGGGAGCGGGACGTATGACAGCTTCAATTTTGGTCAGATCTCCGCTCGCGGGAGTGCGACGGCCGTGATTACAGGAAAGCCCATGTTCGGGTCGAAAAATACCAGTCTGGTTAATGAGGCGATCCTCAATTCCCCGTATTCGGGGAATGCCACCGCCTCCGTGGAGGTGCTGGATTTCGGATACGGGGCGGTTTCGGGGGGTCGGCAGGAAACACGGGCTGGGGAAAGCCCCGAGCGCTTTGGGTTTATTCAGGTGCTTGATGACTCCCAAGTGGATGCTCCTGAGGGGCGCGTTGCAACGTTTAAGGTTAAGAGGGATTCCTATCATCTGGGGGCAGGTTTCACGGCGTCTGGATCTGGCGCTTGTCCTGATGAAGCGTATGGCTCTGGTGATTGGGCTGCCACCCTTCAGACAACCTATCTCCCTCCCCTCCGTCCGAAGGATCCCACATCCCGGCACAGGCAGCAGACCCAACTGGTAGTGGGTGGGGAGCAAACTGCTACCGTGACGATATCTACGGGGGGCTCAAATCCTTATTCGAGCTGTTCGTCTTGGAGCTCGTATCTGAGTGCTACGCCAACGAGCGGGGAACCTCCGATGCGGGAGGTTGTTGATGCGAGGCAAGCCATTACGACCTCTGGCGCTTTTGTCAATTGGAGGGAGGAGAGCTGGGAGGATGCGAGGTTCCCTTGGACGTTGAGTAATCTTGTTACGACGTATCGGTCTGATTATACCCCTGTTGGGGATCCGATCTTTGGCACGGGGATAACGCCGGAGTATGTGTCCCCTGCCGGGCCTGTTGAAGGCCCTGACTGGGTGGATACGCCGAAGTTCCCTCAGAAGTCGGGGAAATGGAAGAGGGTGTACTCAGACGAGATGAAGATTGCGCCAGAAGAAGCGACAGCTGAGTATGTGGCGGAGCCTTGGCATGCTGGCGGGGGGGCTCTTGGCTGGCGTGTTTGGGCTGAGCGGGAGGAGTTCTCTTATATGGGTTACGCCAAGTGGTATGATAAGAAGTTCCGTGCGAGGGGGGCGAAACGCCGGTTTATCGTCAGCGTGCCTCCCCTCCTGCCTGGGGATGAGTTTGTCATCACGGGCAAGTACGCTACCTATGCCCAGCTGGAGAATCCTTATAATTATGCGGTGGAGGGTGATTCGAAGATGTTGCTTACTGAGCAGATCCACTCGGGGGGCACCTCCGCTTATAGGGGTGTGGGGGAGAGTTTGGGTTCGGCGTCTAGGACTTACTTTTTCAATGCTGGGTCGGAACAATGGGACTCCCAGCAAGTGGTTGTTGAGGTTACGATGGACCCAGTGAACAAGTGGGATCTCGCTTCGGATCAGGCGAGTTCGGATACCTATACGGTTGGCGAGACACATACCTCGGGGTTACAGTGCGTGTCTCTGAAGCGTGTTCTTCGTAAGGTCGTGACGACGTATAAGCCGGGCGGCACGACAAATCCCGCACAGTGGGTGACTACCTTTGACGGGCCTGATGACCTCCCGACGGATTAGCGGGTTAAGAATATGAAAACAAAACTGGACAGGAAAACGAAACGGGTGTTGAAAGAGGGCATGCCAGAGATGGATGAACCCGAGATTGGGCCGGTGAAAAAGCCGAAGCGGCCTCACTCCCCGAAGCTGGATGTTTCGGCTGTCATTTCGAAGAGGGGGTCCGCCTTTGATTCTTTGAGCAGGGAGGATCAAAAGAAGCATCTCGATTTGGAGCGGATGCTCCAGCTTTCTGTGGCAAGCGGCCCCGCTACGCCTTTTGATTTGGGGGATACTAAGCGCAGGCTCCGGCTCCGGTATGCGCAGAGTCATCCTGCATGAAATTTCTCCGCACTCCTTGGGGCCAACAGGTGTTGGATGAGTTGTTGGATAAAGTGGCCCATGAGCGGGGCTTGGTGGCGTCGGAGGCTTTGAGTGATGAAGTTGATGCGACGATGGCGCGTGTGGGTCCGCGACATATCGCGCGCAGGCCGCGCCCTGAAATTTTGAATCCTTCCGGGGTGTGGTCTTCGAGTATGCTTCCTTATATCCTGTTTTATCGGTTTTCTGAGGAAGGAGCGCCTCCGGAGTTTTTGGGTATTCTCCATTATAAACAGGATGTTTTGACCCCTCGAATGATTTGATATGAAAAAAGCCGGAGGTTTCCCTCCGGGGTTTGAGATTGTTCTAGGTGATTTCCTGTAAAGGCGGGAAAAAGAGGGGATGAGCAACTGGATCAAGGTGGCTATTGTGTTGGGTTTCGTTTTTCTTGTGAAAACAAAACTGGACAGGAAAACGAAACGGGTGTTGAAACAGGGCATGCCAGAGATGGATGAACCCGAGATTGGGCCGGTGAAGAAGTTCCAGAGGCAGCACTCCCCGAAGTTGGATTTATCGGAAAGTCAGCCTGGTAGGCTGAAGCGGGAGTTTGTTGACGAGTTGCGCGTCGCGCTTTCTGATGAATGTCCTGTCAGGACGTTTTCCATTGCCGAGTTGGAGAAGTCCAATTGGAGGGACATTGTGGGATGGTCCAAGAAGTAGGAATTCCAGGGTTTGTTATCACGGCGGTTGCCGACTGCCACTTATGCGACATTCTGGCTGGGGCGGAAAACCCGGATGCCTTGTGGCTTAGATTCGTGGGGGTTTGGGCCGATTTGACTACCCGGCAAGTGGCGGGCACCCCTAGGTCAGATATTTTGGGGGACCCTGTTATCTGGTCGAAAGCTTCCGGTGGCTTTGTGTTTTATTTTCGCCGTGCGAAGGGCATTTGCCGATTGTTGGGGGTTGGTTATGCGGGCGAGGACGGGAACTCGCGGGTTTTGGCGGAGCGGTAATTGTGAGCATGAAAAAAGCCGGAGGTTTCCCTCCGGCTTTTGGTGTTTTGTTCTGATTCTGTGACTTCCTTGTTCAGATTTTTGCAAGGCTGATAAGCCTGACCTCAGGTAGCTCCTGTGATTCTGTCACAGCCGCAATTTTTGCTCCGTGGAGCCTGTTGATGATTGGAGTGGTCGATACTATGAATACCTCTTGTCCGACCGATTGTTTGAAAACGGAGGCTTCTGCAATGAGGTGTGCGGTGGTGTCGGTTGTCACCACCTTGGCTTCCACCAGCTTGTCTGCCAATGTTTTTGCCAGGTCTAGCTCGACACCGTTGAGTTCCACTCGTAGCAGCCCGTAGGAGCGCGCTTTGCTCAGGAAGTGGAGCCCCACGTTGCTGTTTTCCCTGACCGAGAAGTCGATAATCTCGTGGGAGCTGATTGGCAGAAACCGGGTTGAATGGTTCCCTGCCATCAGTTTCTGGCAGGCCACGAGGGTGGCGTCGTCGCCCGCTTCCAGATTTAGGAGCACGGGTGTGTCTAGAAGAGCAATCACGTGTTGACCGTGATTGTTTTCCGGCAGATGATCGCTTGGTAGATTTTTTCGAAGCGGGCTCGGTCTCCGTCGCTATACTTGGTATTTGACCTCATTTTTTCGATGGCTGGTGTGGAGTCGCTTTTGATCGGTCGAATTTTCATGTTGGTAATTTGGTTGATTTGTTGATTGGAGGCAAGTTTTTTGTTCGATTTTTGAATCTCGTCAGAACGGTTTTTAATGTGCTGAGAGCAAGCATGATGTGTTTTTTGTGGGGGTGGCAACCGAAAGGTTGCCGTCATGGGATTGGTGCTGTAATACAAAAGCCGGAGGTTTCCCTCCGGCTTTTATTCTTGGTTAGCCTGCGCATCCCAAGTTTCTGGGGGGCGGGTCTTTAATTGGAACCCACCTCCAGATTCTTTGATGACCCGAAGGAGCTCGGGGGAGGGATTTTTTTTCCAGCTGTGAACGTAAAGGCGGATGCCGTTCTCTTTCAGAATCGTTTCCAGTCTGGCTAGGTCGGGCTCGGTGATCTCTAGGTCTGTTAGGTAATAGATTGCCTCGACCTTGTTTTCTGCAAACCGCTGGGCGCTTTTCGTGAATTCTGTATCAATTGCAGAGTTTGGTGTGTTTTCTACAAAAGCCGTTTTGTAGGACTTCGCTTGATTAAGCGCCCTCGTGATTTTCCCGTCAGCGTTCATGCTGCTGGTTGCGTCGACAATAACTCCGAGGCGTTCGGCTTGAATTTTCATGCCGCCCATTTTGCCGGATCCGATTCCGGGGCCTGTGCCCGAACCGTTGCCGCCACCCGTGCCCGAACCGCTGCCGGGTCCGGTGCCAGATCCGTTTCCGGATCCTCGGCCGGTGCCGGTTCCTCCACCTCCTTGGCCATTGTTGGCCATGGTGGAGTTGCTGGCGGGGCCGTTGTTGCGGTTGCGGAGCTTCTCGAGGCGCTTGGCGAACTCGTCGGCGCTGATGCTGGCTCCCGCCACGGCGTTGGGCGCTGGAGTGGCGGTTGCAGCTGCCACGGGAGCCACTGCCGGGGTGTAGGTCGGCATCTCCACGGCCGGGGCCTTTGGGGCCTCGAAGTGGATGACGCTCGGCATAGCCACTGGCGTGGCCATCGCCGGCATGGCGGCGGCAGCCTTCATCATGGCATCCTGAACGGGGTCGGCGCTTCCGCCGCCACCGCCGCCGGGGGGCTTGGCCGCCTCGGGGGTCTTCGTGATGAAGCCCTCGAACGTGCATTCCATCGACTCGCGCACCTTGGGTGTGTAGCGGACGATGGTGGCCATGCTGAGGAAGGTGACGATGCCCGCGTTGATCATGAGGGCGATGCCCAGCGCCCCGTGCTTCTCGGTGTTCTCGCGCACCTTGAGGGCGAAGCGGCGGGCGCGGGCCTGGCGGGCTTTCTTGGCGCGGGAGCTGAACGCCGGCGTGAGCATGGCGAGCGCGAAGGCGAGCTCGTAGCTCTTGCGGAGGAAGGCGCGGGTGAAAGAGTCCACGCCTCTAAGGATAGCCGCTTTGGCGCGGTCGATCAAGGAGGATGGTGTGATTGAAATCATAAATGAGCTAATCTTAGTAAGATCAGGACGGAGGGCGAAAGCCCGATGGACGGTCATGTGATACGCCTTTGAGGCGTCTGTGTTGATCAGATGGGCATAGGCATGTTGCACAGTAGATAGAACACGCAGGTGATGCCCGTGATGGTGAACCCAGCCGCAGGGTGGACGAGGATATGGGTGGTGATCCCTGCAGCCAAGCCGCCAAGAGTCAGAGAGGTGAGTAGGATTGTAATCATAAGAGATAAAATGTGTTTCCTTCCCAGAACGCCCTCGAAAGAGGGCGGACAGGATGGAATCCCGTTGGTATAATAAAAAAGCCGGAGGTTTCCCTCCGGCTTTTAATTTTTGAGTTACCCTTGGCGCCTGCGGTTTTTTCTGTATAGCCAGCCGCAGGAGACAGCGGTTGTCATGAGGAGCGCAGCTGTTGAGGGTTCCGGGACGAGGAGGACGTCGATGCTGCCGTTGTTGTTTGTGAACACGACTGACCAGCCGGGGTTGGTTACTGTCCATCCGGAGGTGTCCGTGTTGGAATAGAGTCCGGTGATGATTCCCGTGTAGGTGGTTCCCGGGGTGGCTCCCTGATCGAGGAAGTGGAATGTCTGTCCGTATCTTAGAGGTGTGGGCGTGCTGATTTGGAGGGTGTCATGTGTGCCGTTTGCTCCCAGTCCCAGCTCGATCGTGCCGTAGGACTCGATCCTGGTTAGCGAGAGTGTGGCTGTGTCCATCTCGTCGAGCCCTGCTCTCAGCGTTCCCCCGTTGTTGAGTAATATGTAGTCGAGGGAGCCGTCGGAGCTTACGGTGGTTCCTGAATTCACGTCTATGCTGCTTTTGTTTGTGTCCCTGATGATCAGGGTTCCTGCGTTCAGGTTTATCCAATTCTTGTAGGTCTGGTTTCCAGAGATGATGAGTGTGCCCGCCCCGTTTTTCCCGATATCCCCGTTGGTGATTTTCCCTTTGATTTCGAGGGTGGAGAGGGTTGTGATGATGCGGTCGGGGGCGCCGACATATCCATTGAGGTTCACTTCCCCATCGAGGACAATTTTTCCTGTGTTCTGGGTTGAGCCGATCGTGACGCTGTTGTTGATTTGGATCGGGTTGGGGATGCCTCTGGTTTCGGCGCTATCGCTCGTGAGCGTGCCCGTAGAGATGGTGATGTTGCCCTTTCCGAACGGGCCGGATTGGACCGTTCCGTTTGCCGAGATCCCGCTCGATCCGATCTGGACGGTCGTCCCCGCCAGCGTGGTCCCTCCCGTGTAGGTGCTCTGGCCCCGGAGGAGGACTGAGTTTCCGGGGAGTATGCTGATGCTGGTGGTGCCGTTGGCGGGGTTGGAGATGTTGCCGTTGATCTGGATATTGCCGGACAGGGCCGGGGTGTTTGGTCCGAGTTTGATCGTCGTGGAGTTCCCTAATCCGGGTGTGATGTCTTCAAAGATGGCTGTCTGGTTTGTGGCGGTGATCGTCCCGTTTCCTTTGGTGGTCAGGTTTCCCAAGTTCAGGCTGGCGCCTCCGAGGTTGACGACGTTGAGGTTTGCGTTCCGCATGGTGGTTTTGCTGAACGCGAGGGGGCTGGATCCTCCGAAGGTAATGGAGGCGTTTGCCGAGAGGCCGCCGGCGAGGTTGACGGCCGATCCGCTTGTGTTGTTGATCGTGGCCGGGGAATCCAGGGTGAGCGTGCCCGTGCCGAGGGCGTGGCTGCTGTTGAGGTTGAGCGAGCCCGGGGATGTGGTGGCGGTTATGTTTTGGGAGTTGTGCCCACTCAGGGTGAGGGTTCCATTCCCGGTTTTAACAATATCTCCGCCGGAGATGTCGCCGCTGAACTCGATGGCATTTGTAATTTGGAGCGTGGTGTTACCAGTGAGCTTGAGCCCTCCACCGAACGTAAGGTTTCCTGTGTTTTCGGATCCGAAGGTTGCGGAGCCGTTCAGTGTGATGGGGTTGAGGATGGTTCTGGGATCCTGGTTGTCGGAAAACACGCCGATTGTCGAGGCGAGCGTGACGTTCCCCGTTCCGAGGGGGCCGGAGATAATGGCGCCGGGTGCTCCGGTGGAGCTCGACCCGAGCTTCAGTGTTTTTTGGTTGAAGATGGTGTCGCCGTAGGTGCTGTTTCCCCCGAGCATTGTCGCGCCGTTGCCTGCGATGGTTAATGCGTGGGGGCCTTCGATGTCACCCTCGAGACGGGTGGTGTAGTCGGCTGTGATTTGGACAGGTTTTGTCAGGGTGGTTTTCCCCTGCAGGGTGATGTTTCCTCCCAGGGTGATATTTCCAGAGAGAGTGATCTGGTTGGCGAGTACGAGGTTTGCTTGGGAATTCCCTGCGAGGGTTCCTTTTTGAATGATGATGTGGCTTGTGCCCAGCGGAGCTCCGGCCCCGAGCAGGAGCGTCCCCGCTTCGAGCGTTGTGGTTCCCGAGTAGGTGCTGTTTCCTGCGAGAAGCAAAGTTCCATCCCCGGCCTTGTTGAGCTTGAGGTTTGTCTGGGTGATGTCCGCCAGCAGGGTTTGGTTTCCGGTGACGTTAAGGGCGAGGGAGCCTCCGGAGGCGATCCCGTTTCCGTTGGCCAGCAGGCTTGTGACGTCGGCTGCCTCCCAACCGGGGGTTCCAAAGGGGATCTCCAGCCTACCGGCTGCGAGCAGGATTTTTCCGGGCGTGTTGAATCCTGGGAGGCTGGCTGGCATTTGGGCGATGAGCGTGCCTCCGTTGACGAGCGTTCCCCCTGTGTAGGAGTTTGTTGCGTCGAGGATCTGTGTTCCCTCTCCGGTTTTTGTCAGCGCCCCCGCTCCTGTGATATTTCCTGTCGAGCTGATGCTGGTCCCCTCGGGTGTGTTGATATTGAGCTCCGTCCCTAAGGGGATGGTAAGTCCTCCGCTTCCCGCCAGCCCTCCGATCTGGGGGCGGCTCGTGTTGGAGAGGTTTAGGGTTCCGTCGACGGAGATTTCGACGGGGCTGGAGCCGAGCGCCAAATCGTTATTGAGGGTGATTGCCCCTCCGGCGATTACGGTGCTCCCGTTGAACGTGTTGGCGGATGTCAGGATGAGGGATCCTGGGCCAAACTGCGTGAGCCCGCCTGCCCCGGAGATGGCTTCTGTCTGTAAAACGGAGTCGGATCGGTTGAATATCAGCCATCCGTTGTTTGTGATTGGCCCTGAGCCCAGTTTTCCTGATGTCCCTCCGTTTCCAATTGTCAGGGTTCCTCCTTGGATGTTGGTCCCTCCCGTGTAGGTGTTGTTTCCGAGGAGGGTGATGCTGCCTGCGGAGTTTACATTGAGAGGCATGGCGCCGATTTCTTTGATGACTCCGGAGATTGTCCCATAGTCCCCTCGCAGGCTTGCATTGGCGTTTTTCAGGATGATGTCGCCTCCCCAGGTTCCACTTGGTGCGATTTCGAGGGTTCCTTCCAGGTTTGCGGTTCCGTTGTTGATCAGCTCAAACCCGCCATCAACAAGCTTGGCAAGGGGTTTGATATTGAAGATCGCGTCCTTGTTCTGTTGGGCTTGGATCACGGTCGTGCCCGTCTGGTTTCCGTCGCCGATGTTCCAGACGCCTTGGAAATTTGAGAAATCGCCTTGGAAGAGGTTTGTGTTGGCTCCGACGTTGATGTTGATCGTGCCCGTTCCACTCAGTTTGTTGTTGAAGGAGGTTCCCTCCGCGAGCGTGATCGTCCCGTTGTTCACGAGCGGTCCGAAGCCTAGCCCTGCAGGGTCTGTGGTGATGAGCGTCCCTGCGAGGATGCTCGTCCCCCCCGTGTGGGCGTTTGGCTGGTTGAGAGTGGTTGTTCCGGAGCCCGTTTTGATGAGGGTTCCCGTTCCCGCGATGGGGCCGGTCTGAATCTGGGATTCGTTTGCGGGGATGGTGAGGCTGCCGGCGCTGATGGTGGTTGACCCGTTGTAGGTGAGCCCGCAGGTGAGCACGACGTCTCCCGTGGTTTGCAGGGATGCGCCTCCGCCATTATTGCCGAGCTGCGCGTTGATGACGAGCGGGTTGCCGGATTGGTTGTTGAGGACGATCTCCCCGTTGGGGATCGCAGGGATTATCTCCCCGTCTTGTGGGTTCTCCCCGATGGTCACCCCGCTTTTTCCCGGCGTGATCAGGATTCCGCTGAGCGCGATCGTTTTTCCGGCGGTGTTGACCGTGGCTGCCGTCCCCGTGTTTTGGAAGAGGGTGTTAATAGTTGTGGTGCCTGCCCCCAGCTCGATGCTCCCTCCCGCCCCGGCGCTGTTGATTCTTACGTTTGCCGATGCGTTGCTCGAAAGGGAGGATCCCCTTGCGGCGATGTCGGTGTATCCTGAATAGGCTTTGACTCCGAGGACGGGATCGTAGGAGGCGAATCCGGAGTTCTGGAAGGTTGCCCATCCTCCGAGGATCCCGTTCGTCAGGCTCGGTGCGTTTGTGAGGATGATCCGGTTTCGGGTGCCTTCCCCGAGCCCGGTTCCTTGAAAGTCGATTGTGCCCGTGTGCAGGATTTCCGGGATTGTGAGGGTGGAGTTTCCTGCGGTTCCCGCCTGGGCCGTTTTGATCGTGCTGCTTCCGCTGATCCCGATTGTTCCCGTGGATTCCGTACTGGTTGCATTGCCCCCTTCGATTCCATATTCCAGCGTGGCATTGGTGAGCCAGGTTTGGGCGGTTCCGAGCGGGGCCGTGTTGTTGGTCGTGATTTTCAGGGTGCCGTTTGTTACGCTGATCCCCGATGTCCCTGCGATTTTCCCCTGATCTGCGATCGTCAGGGTGCCTTCGGTTATTTCGGTTGCGCCCGAATAGGTGTTGTTGGCCGCGAGCGTCAGTTCCCCCGCGCCGGTTTTTAAGATGCCGCCGTTGCGGACTTCCCCCTCCATGCGGGAGGGGCTGCGCGTGTTGATGGTCGCCGTCCCCCCGCCGAGATCAATCACATCCAGGAATGTCAGTTTTCCGGGGGTTGCGCTATCTCCGAGGGTGATCGACGATTGGATTTGGATCGGGTTGAGGATGGTGCGCGGCGTGGAGGAATCGGATGCGAGCCCTGGGGAGAATCCCCCCCAGGAGTTTGCTGTGATGGGTCCAGTTCCCAAGGGAGAGGATAGGATCGCCCCGACGCTTCCGGTCGCGTTGCCGCCGAGGTGCACCAGCCCTTGCAAATTTGTTCCTCCCGCGTAGGTGTTGGCATTTGTGATGGTGAGTTCCCCCAGGGTGGTTAAGGGGCCGTCTCCCGCGATGGGGCCTGAGATTGTCGTTGGGGATTCCCCTTTGATCGCGGCTCCGGATTCAAATGTGATATTGCCGCTGAGCCGGAGCTCATTTGTGGCTAGGGATGAGCCGGTGTAAAATGTGCTCCCGACTTTGATGTTTACGGGGTTGGGGATCGTGATCTGGTTGCCAGTGAGGCTGCTGATGGAGCCATATCCGTTGATTTTCAGCGGGCCGGTTCCCAGCGCGGCTGCCGAGGGGATTTGCAGGCCAGCCCGGTTTATTGTAATCCCTCCCGTGTGGGAGTTCTGGCCTCCCAGCATGAGATTCCCTTCACTGAGGGAGATAGTCAGGTTGCCGCTGATGTTTGAATTGTAGGCGGTGGCCTCAAAGAAGTATGGCAGGAAGAAATCCAGGGTTCCTTCGATGGGGTTGTTTGTGAGCAGGCTGGCCACATTCTGGCTTGTCCACCGGTCTCCTCCGTAGGTGATCGATAGCGTCCCCTCTTTTGCGACTGTCAGTTTTCCCGGGGTGCTGGCGATGCCGAGCGCCTGCGGGATGGTGGCCTTGAGGATTCCTGATTGGATGTGAATGTTTCCGTTGTAGCCGTTGGGGTTGGCGAGGGTCACTGCGCCCTCTCCGGTTTTTGTCAGGGTGTCTGCGGGGCTGGCGTTGGTCAGGTTTCCCGAGAGGATCAGGTTTGTGGATGAGCTCCCTCCTGTTCCGAAAAACGTGTTTCCGGAGATTTGGATCGGGTTGAGGATGTCTCCGTCTCCAGTCAGGCCTCCCCCGCTGCTGATGATGATTTTCCCCGTTCCTGCGGGGCCGGAGAGGATGTTGCTGGGAGATCCCGTGGAGGATCCGTTGAGCTGGAGAGTGCCGGCGGTGACACGGGTGTCGCCGTTGTAGGTTCCCTCCCCCGTCAGCGTGAGTGTCCCGCTTCCTGTTTTGGTGAGGCCTCCATCGTTGGGGGAAGAGCTGCCGTGCAGAAGGGGCGCGCCGATTTGGATCGCCTGCCCGTTGGTGTCGATTGTTCCCCCACCGGACTGGATATAGTGCTTGAGGGCGGATGGTGTGAACGATGCGCCGGCAGAGGCTCCCGCTCGCAGGGTTCCCCCGTTGAAGTTGAGTTCGGGGGCACGTGCGGTAAAGGTGGTGCGGATTTGGTTGAGGGTCAGCATCCCCCCGTTCAAGTTGGTTGCGGATGCCATGGCGTCGCAGGTCAGAGTGGTCAGCGTGGCTGCTCCCGCATTGACGTTCAACGTTGCGCTGTTTGTTTGGGATATTCCCAAGTTTGTTCCTGCGGGGGAGCCCGTGAAGTTTCCTCCTGAGATGTTGAGTGTGCTTGTCCCGTTGACTCCCCCGATCTGGTCGCGGCCGGTCCCGGTGGCCAGCGCGGTTGAGAAGTTCCCCCCCGTGATGGTCATTGTTGCGTTTGTGCTGCCTATTCCCACGGTGAGCCCGGCGAGGTTGGCACCCCCGTAGGTTGTGGATCCGAGGGATCCGTCATAGACGATCTCGTAGTTGGGCACTTTGAGCTGGGCGCCCGTGAATGTGCCGTTTGAAGGGCCCATGGTGGATGATATCCAGTTGGAGGGCGTGCTCCACGCGGAGGATACGGTTCCGTTCCATGTGTAGGGGATCGCGTGGAGATTTGTGGTGAGTAGGAGAATAGCGAGTATGCTTTTTTTCATAGGTGGGAAGAATTGGAGTGTCTAGGAGCGGATGATCAAGGAGGATGGGGGCGCTCGTTAAACTGCCTTGTTTAAAAGTGGGAGGGGAAAAGCGTTGGATTCTCTTCCTTTGGCATATCCAGGGTATGCTTATCCATTTGGATAGTGATTTCGATTCGCGCAGGTGAGTCTTCGCGGCTTGTGCGATGTGCAATCATGGTTCCGATGTTCGGACGAAGTGCCTGCATACCTGTACTATAGGAATTCGGAGCTGCGGGTTGCACGGGCGAGGCATTTTTTTCATTTTTTTGGACTTTACGGCAGTGGCGGAAGTCCAAGTTCCTTCAGGAACGCATTGTGCTTCTCGGCGGCCGATTCGATTGATTGTTCGATTTCAACCAGCTTGGCTTGGTTTGCCGCCAGGTCGATTTCTTCCTCCCCCACGGCGGTGCTGATGTAGCGGGAGATGTTGAGGTTGAAGTCGTTTTTCTCGATTTCGGCCATCTCTACCCGGCGGGAGTAGCGGGGTTCCTCCGATCGGAATTGGTAGGCACCGATGATCTTCGTGATGTTCTCCTCACTCAGTTGGTTCTGGCGTTTGCCTTTCTCAAAGTGCTCGGCAGCGTTAATGAATAGCACGTCGTCGGGCTTCTTGCACTTCTTGAGGACCAGGATGCAGACGGGTATGCCGGTGGAGTAGAAGAGATTGGCGGGCAGACCGATCACGGTGTCGATGTGGCCGTCCTTGAGCAGTTTGGTGCGGATGCGTTCCTCGGCACCGCCTCGGAAGAGCACGCCATGCGGCAGGATGATCGCCATTACGCCTTCGTCTTTTAGGAAATGGAAACCGTGCAGGAGGAAGGCGAAGTCGGCGGCGGACTTGGGGGCGAGACCGTGGCTTTTGAAGCGCACGTCGTCGGCCAGAGCGTCGCTGGGTTCCCAGCGGTAGCTGAAGGGCGGGTTGGCGACAATGGCGTCGAAGCTCGGCTTCTTGGAGGGGTTCAGCTCCCTCAACATGTCCCACTCGTTGAGCAGGGTGTCGCCGTGGAAGATGTCGAACTCCGAGTCCTTCACCCCGTGCAGCAGCATGTTCATGCGGGCGAGGTTGTAGGTGGTGATGTTTTTCTCCTGGCCGAAGATTTTGCCGATGGTGCCGCCCCCCTTGCTAACCTTCTTGCGCACGTTCAGGAGCAGGGAGCCGGAGCCGCAGGCCATGTCCATTACACTTTCCAGCCGCTTCTTCGTGCCCGTCTTTGGTTCCTGGCTGTCTAGTGTGACGATGGCGGAGAGGATGTCGGAAATCTGCTGCGGGGTGTAGAACTCGCCCGCCTTTTTGCCGGACCCGGCCGCGAACTGGCCGATCAGGTACTCGTAGGCATCACCGAGCGCGTCGATGTCCGTGGAGAACTCCGCCAGGCCTTCGGCGATCTTCTGGATGATTGTGCAGAGCTTGGCGTTGCGGTCTGGATATTGCTTGCCGAGCTTGGGGGAACTCAGGTCAATCTCGGAGAAGAGGCCCTGGAAGGTGCTCTCGAAGGATTCCGTCTCTATGTATTTGAAGCCTGCTTGCAGCGTGTTCAGCAGCTCCGCGTTCTGGGTGCGGGCCAGATTGGCAATGCTGTTCCAGAGGTGCGCGGGCTGGATGACGTAATGCACTTTGCGTCGCATCTGCTTCTCGAACTCCGGGATGTCGTCCACGTTGTTGGCATACCACAGCGCCAGCGGCACCTTGCATTTGTCTCCGTCGACCTCGGGGTAATCCCGCCCCAGCTCCTTCTTCGCCGCCGTTTCGTAGTTGTCCGAGAGGTAGCGTAGGAAGAGGAAGGACAGCATGTAGTCGCGGAAGTCGTCCGCATCCATGGCCCCGCGCAGTTGGTCGGCTATACTCCAGAGGGTGTTGCCCAGTTGCTTTTGGTTGGTGTCGGTCACGTGTTAATCTTTACCCCCTCTTTCCCTTCCATGATTTGCCAAACTTTTCTATAGACGCCGCCCGAGGTGCCCACAGCTGAGTTCCAATCTTGTTCTGACATAGCTGCTAGCCGTGCACGGATTGTCGGAAGAGGTTCGTCCCTCTGCAGATTTAAACTACGAGCTAAAGGCATAGCTGCCCGACGCGGAACTCCCAGCAGGCGCAGGGCAATCGCTTCGTCTGTAGAAACGCCATAGAAGACGCGCGAGGGGAGATTCGAAAGCTGGCTGCGCTCAGCATCGGGCATACCTGATGCGGTGATCGCCAGCAAGGCACCTAGCCCCCATGATGACGTTTGGGTTAGTTTTCCGAAAAGGTTCTGGCCGCACTTGGTTAATGCGGTTGTTGGATCCATGCCGTCGGTCCGGAAGTGCCGTTCCGCAATGGTGGTTATCTCCTCGCCGTTCACCCAATCCTTTAGAATTCGAGCTAGCTTGTCGCCGTCTGGTGCTTGACCGCCAGTGACTGCCTTTAGGTTTTCGCGCAATTCAGGAACGCGTAGAAGGACGCCCATCATATCCTGCAACGTCCGGTCGCCGTTGCGGAACAAACGGTCTCCATCCCATGAGTCTGGTCCGAGATTGCCTCGGTGTTCCATCACAGTTTTGATGCTCTGCAAAGAAAAGCCCGTGCTGTCCACCAGCTTAAGCGGTTGTCCCGGTTGGGTCAGATAAACTGTATATGTTCTAATCCCGGCAAGAAGACGTCGTGCTATCTGGCTTTGTGAAGAACGCAGCTTTTCAAATCCGAGCGTGCCGCGAAGAACTTGTTCAATTTGATCGGCGAAATTATCAGGCTCTCCCATCTGGCGGTAAGTATGCGCAAGATATTGGAGAAAACTCGACCATTCCGGGGAGTGATAAACAATCCTGCCGAGATCATCCAAAGCTTCGCCAGCTTTTTGCGCGAGCTGGATCAGCGCGGAGTTTAAATCACCGGTGTTCCGATTAATAAAGTCCCGGCGCTCTGACATTTGCTGTTCATTCGCCGCCACCAAGGCGATCACTCCAAGTTGACCTTGGGAAATCCTGCCCGCCCGGCCTGCGATGTTCCAGAAGTCTTCTGGCGGCATGGTAACGGAAGAGTATCCTGAAGGATAGTGTGTTGCTGCCATGACCACACCACTCACTGGGAAGTTCACACCTTGGGCTATGGTTGTGGTTGCGGCCATAATGTCGAGACAACCTTTCTCGAACAACCATTCCATCAGCATCCGAATCTCCTCCGGTAATCCTCCATGATGCACGCCGATCCTGTGAGCCAACAGATCCACCAAGGGAAATCCTGCGCCCAATTCTTGAGATACATACTCACGGACCAGTTCCACGGCAGGAGATAGGTTCGTGGAGAGTTCCTCCGCAACCTTGAGCTTCTCGGCAAGCTTCCATACGTAATCTGGACGGCTGTGCATGGCGATGACCGGGCCACGTTCTTTGAGTTTGTGAGCTGCGATTGCCGCCAGAGTTCCCGCGTCGTTGGCTTTAGAAAGCGTGGTTGCCAACGCGGCTTCCTTACCCAATCCAAAGGGCTCATCGAGATCAATGGTATGCCGGGTGGTATGGACAGTCTTGAAATCCAATCGATAGTCGCGACTGCTCCCCTGTAACGGTCCTGCATCCACAGCACTGACGATTCCAATTGCCCGATCATTGGGCTGCCAGTCCACCCCCACGCTGATGTCGTCTGAGTTTGCGCCCCCAAGCCAGCGAGCTACTTCACGAGCGTTTTGAATGAACGGCGTTAATAGCAGGAACTGCGCCTCTCGGCATTCCCGGTTGATCGTCGCAAGAAGCAGCTCCAAGCGCATGCCACGCTGAGGATCCTGAATCGTGTGCGCTTCATCCACCACCACCAGAGTGAGCGGTCGGCCAATCTTCTCCTCCCAGTCCTGTCTCAACATCAGGTCGAACTTTTCGGGTGTGGCGACAAGGATGCGGAACTTTGATTCATCATTCGGGTCGCTGAGAACGCCAGCTTCGACCCCATCAATTTCCATGGCCGGACTGACCCGCTCCACGACCAAGCCAAGCGGTTCGAAATCGCGCCTTAGCTGCCGGGTGACTTGGTTGACCAGGGCACGACTGGGCGCGAGGTAAGCGACCCAGCCTTTCCGGTCTTCATATTGGTTCAAAGCCTGAAGAATCCGGAACTGGGCGATGAGTGTCTTACCGCTTGATGTGGGCAGACTCACAACGACGGCTCGACGGCTGGACCCCAGCAGACCTCGCTCGGCCAGTGACCGGCGTTGCGGCGGCAGAACATCGAACAACGCTTTATCCCCTCGTCCACGATTCACCAACTCACGGACGAAGTCGGTCACGCGAGAGTTCACCGCACGGGTTACGGTCCAGATCGAATTCTCGACCATTTGCGCGGCGGCGCGGGCAAGCAACCGCGTCATGGGTTCCAACTCCACCAGCCGCGCTGTTTCGCATGCTGCGATGGCACGATCAAAATGAGAATCCAAGAGCTGCTGAACCTGATGATTTCCGTCCACCACGCCATCGGTGATGAAGTGTGCGAGCACGTCTGCTGCCTTTGAGATGTGGTAGATCGCGATCAGTTCAAGCGCGGAACGTTTGGCTGGTAACGGGTCAAGTGCTTGCAGGTAATCGCGCTCAAACTCCTGCTGGGAATCTCGAAGAGCTGCGACGCGCTCCAAGACGGAATCGCGATCAGTCCAGCCCCTTTTGCGCACAAGGCGCAGCCAAACATCGGTGATGGTGGCGCGACAACGCTGGCCCCAGTCATCGGATTCAATTGCAAATGCGGGCCAGCCATTATCGGTATCCAAAGCGCGGAGCCACCGTGCAGCATCCGCACCCCGATCTCCAAGCACGGCAAGGGTGGAAGCGCGAAGTAAGTGCGTTCCTGCTTCCATCGGATTTTCCGGAACGGGCAAAACCCGCAACATATGAAACGCGTCTGCTGCGGCACTGCGCATAGTGGCCACGCGATCACGATCCTCAGAAAGACGGTCCACTTCCAAGTCCAGAACTGAGATTTCCAAGGACTCGGCGATTTCTTGAATTGCCCTCGTGTCGAAATCCGGGACTTCGCGAGCCATTTCGCGGTAAAACTGGATACGGTCAGCTTCACGCAACGCACTGGCGCGTTTCTCTGCAATCCCATCAAGGAGCCAGTGGTTCATGGCGCACCTCCTTGCTGAATGGCTGCCGGAAGCAGACTAATCGGCCACGGAAGATAAAGGGCAAGAAGCTGGCATCGCGTAGGCCCTTGCAAAGCCCCACCCAAGCTACGTCCCCTCGCCTGAAGGTCTGTCTCCCTCGCTTCCTTATCTCGAACCAAGATCCCGAAGAGGGCCAGATCCCGGCGCTCGGAGTTGAAATACCTTATGCAGGCGTTGTTGAAGGCACTTACATGCTGAGTTTTCTTCACCCGCGGCAACAACCATTTGAATAACTGGCAGATCGTGCCGAGGTTGTTGGCCAACGAGTCCAGCTGGTGTCCGATTCCGCTCCGTCCGCTCATGACCTGGGGCGGCCATTTTTCCTCGGCCGAGCACTTGACCTCGCCCAATGCAATCCGATGCGAATCACCGTCGCGCTGGAATCCGACGATGTCCGCACCCGGAAGGGATGCAAACGGGTTTCGTTTGTCCCGCTCTGTATTCCAGGGTAGCACCACATCGTGATGTTCTGTCAGCACGGCCTCGGCCAGCGCTTCACCAGCAGCCCAGGCCCGCTCCTCGGGCACATCGGCGGCAAGGACCTCCTCCAGCGCATCTTGCCCCATACCCGTCAGGCTGAGTCCTCGAAGATGGCTGCGCAATTCTTCGCCGCCCTCTGTATCGTCTAGCCGAGCTGCGACCGGCCCGCTCAGAAAATCATTCAACTTGTCACCAGCCAAAGCACACCGCCCCTGCCACGATACGCAACCGTGGTTGGAATGATAGGCGACTTGAGAGGAGAATGGCATTTATTAAGCGGCGAAATAGTAGACGAATGCGGGGCATTCAGGAAGAACGGATTCGGCATTGATTGTGATGATCACGCCGCATCCTCTTCCGGAGATGGTAAAAGCAGCTGCATTAACCCTTTCTTGTGGATCTTGAGTGCATCGAGCTTTTGGGTTTCGGCGGTGATCAGGGCGTCAAGGTTGCTCAGGCACCTGGCGATACGTTGTTGTTCCAGCAACGTGGTGGGTACGGAGACGACGACTTCGCCAATCTTTGTGGGTGATGTGTGGCGCACCTTCGCTCCCGAAGCGGTGTCATGAATCGCCTTCCGAACACGCTGGGTGTTGAAGACGTGGAAAAAGAACTCGTTCGCGCACGCGACTCCATGCTTTTTCGTAATAAGGCCGAGTCGTTGGTTGTGCAGAAACTTGTCGGACTCCGTAACGATAAGAGGACTACCGAGCAATCCGGCTGCCTGCTCGGTCATGGCTACAAGCATGTCTCCCTCGGCGAGCACATAGTCGCGAGGAATCTCGCCGCTGTAATATTTCTGTTTGTCGGCTCGGTCGCGATAGCCGCCTTCCTCGTAGAAGTTACCGGGCGTGAGGAGCACATGCTCACCCTCGTTGCTGAAAAACTCACTCTCAAATGCGTAGCCGTGTTTGATGTCGCAAAGGTTTGAGAAGGGCTGCTCCACCCACTCCACGGCGGTTTGGAATTCGGGGAAGCGGAGGCGGGGTTGGGTTTCGCCTTCGCGGGGGAAAAGCTGCTGCATCAGCCCTTTTTTATGGGTCTTGAGCGCGGCCACTTTCTGCGCTTGCGCGGCGATCAGCTTTTCAACCGAACTCAGGCACTGGGCGATTTTTTGTTGCTCGGGGTATATCGGCAAAGGAACCGATATTTGCGAGAAAGCTGCATACTTCAGGTTAAGCGTGTCTTTAACGAGCCCCTGAGAATATCTCCGGAACTGTTCGATGAGCTGCGGCGTCTTGAAGTAATGAGAGAAAAAGAGGCTGTGAACGCCTGATCGCGGCTCACAAACCGTGTAGGCGGGGCTGACTAATCCTTCCAAGCCGACATAGGCGCTTCGGCCTTCCCACATCCGCATCGTGTTATACGCAATGTCTCCCGGAACAACTCTCAAGTATTTGGATTTATCGCTATTGGAGTTATTCTTTCGATTGCTGTCCTCCTGCGGAACGATCCCCTCTTTATCCATCAGAGATAGGAGTGGTAAACCAGTCAGGCCTGACTCCTGCCGGTCTGAGAATAGATTCCCCAATCGCTCAATCTTCCAAGCCTCAGCTCCCTGAAACTCGGGAAACCGCAGCTGCGGCACCAGCTGGGGGGAGCCGTTTTCCTTCGTGGCGGTGGATTTCGTCTTACTCCTCATAGGCGCTGAGTCCTGAGATGTCGCGGCCCCCGGCGCGTTTTGTGAGGAGGGGGTGTAGGTCGGCCATGAGGGCAAGTTCGGCCTGGGTGCGGGCTTTCCAACCGAGGTCGAGCGGGAGCATGAGGTCGCTGAGCCGCTCGCCATCGAAGATCATGCGGTTGAGGATGCCGTCCACGAAGGTTTGTAGGGCGGCGGTGGCGAGGCCGTGCCGCGCGGCGATGGCGGCGAGTTCCTTGGCGTCCTTCTCCGCCTTGAAGCGGGTGTAGCCCTCGCGGATGGCGCTTTCGCTGAGGCCCTCGCCGGCCTTGAGCGTGCCGATGTATTCGGCGATGTCGTCTCGCTCGTTCATGAACTTGGCATCGGCGCTGATGAGGCCGATGAGTTCCTCGCGGGTCATCTTGGCTTTGCCCGGCTTCTGTTCCGAGAACTTGGCGATGAGGCCCATGATGTAGTCGTAATCAATGACGGCGGAGGCGAAGAGGACGAACTCGAAGTCGATCTGGTCCACGGTGTCGGTGGAGTCGCCCTTGTCGCCGGTCTTGCCCTGCTGCTCTTTGAGCTTCTTGGCGGTTTCCAGATACTGGCCTTTGAAGCCGCGCAGGTTTTCCTCGGGCAGCACCTGTTCGATGCTGGCTTTGTTTTCTTCGGTGAGGTCGGTGTATTGGTCGAGCTGGGTCTTGAACCGCTGGACTTCCTTGAAGCGTTCTATAAAGATGGCCTTGGCGGCATCTCCCTTCAGATTCGCCACCGCGGAGGGCGTGCAGTCGAGGCCCTGGGACTTCATGAAGCTGTCGAGCTTCTGCACGGCGGTCTCCAGCTTCTGGATGACCACGGGGGCCTTGTCCACGAGCCAGATTTCCCGCGCCTGCTCTCCGGTTTTTTCCCCGCTAAACAGGGCGATGGCGGCATCCACGGCGTCCTGCTGCTGGCGGAAGTCGAGGATGTTGCCGTAGGGTTTAGTGGCGTTGAGGATGCGGTTGGTGCGGGAGAATGCCTGGATGAGACCGTGGTGCTTGAGGTTCTTGTCCACGTAGAGCGTGTTCAAGAACTTGGAGTCGAAGCCGGTGAGCAGCATGTCCACCACGATAGTGATGTCGCTCTTCTGCGAGGCGGGGTAATCGGCATTCGGCCACTGCTGGTCTTTGATGCGCTTCTGCACATCCTGGTAGTAGAGATCGAACTCGCCGAGGCGGTGATTGGTACCGTAGCGGGCGTTGTAGTCGGCCATGATGGCCTTGAGCGCGTCCTTCTTGCCCTCGGGGTCTTCCTCGTTGTCGGCCTGCTCCTGCGGCAGGTCTTCCTGAATTTGCTTCACATCGGGATTGCCCTCGGCCGGTGGCGAGAACACGCAGGCGATGTTCAGCGGCTTGAACTCGGGATCGGCGGCCGCCTTCTCCGCCTGCATCGTCTTGAACAGAGCGTGGTAGGCGATGGCGTCGTTGATGGACGCGGTGGCGAGGATGGCATTGAAGCGGCGCCCGCCGGTGGCGGCATCATGCTTGGTGAGGATTGCCTCGACGACGGCGCGCTTGGCGATGGCCTCGCCGGGCTTGGGTGGATTCTTGCCTTTTTCCTCCTTGGGCTTGAAGTAGTCCACATGGAAGCGGAGCACGTTTCCATCCTCGATGGCGTGGGTGATGGTGTAGGCGTGGAGCTGCTTCTGGAAGAGGTCTTCCGTGGTGCGCATGGAGGCAGTGGCATCCTCGATCTTTTGCAAGGAGGCGTTCTCCTCGAAAATGGGCGTGCCGGTGAATCCGAAGAGCTGGGCCTTGGGAAAAAACTCTTTGATGGCCTTGTGGTTTTCTCCGAATTGCGACCGATGGCATTCGTCGAAGATGAAGACAATGCGCTTGTCTTTCAGTGCTTCGAGCTGCTCCTTGTAGGTGGCTTGGTCGTTCTTCTTCCGTTGCTTGTTTCGCTTACTGGTTTCATCCAGCGCCAGGCCGAGCTTCTGGATGGTGGTGACGATGACCTTGTCGGCGTAGTCCTCGGAAAGCAGGCGACGGACGAGTGCGGCGGTGTTGGTGTTTTCCTCGACACAGCCTTCCTGAAAGCGGTTGAACTCCTCGCGCGTCTGACGGTCAAGATCTTTGCGGTCCACCACGAAGACGCATTTGTGGATGTGGTCGTTTTCCTTCAGCAGGGTGGCGGCCTTGAACGAAGTGAGCGTCTTGCCGCTGCCGGTCGTGTGCCAGACGAAGCCGTTGCCGGCATCGTCGTCGATGCACGCGACCATGTGCTGCACGGCATAGACCTGATATGGCCGCATGATCATGAGCTTCTGCTCGCTGGCGATGAGCACCATGTAGCGGCTGATGGTCCGGCCGAGATCGCACTTTTTCAGGAAGCGGTCGGTGAAGTCGTCGAGGTGGGTGATCTTGCGGTTGTCGCCGTCCGCGAACTCATAGACGGGCAGGAAACGCTCCTCAGCGTTAAAGGCGAAGTGCCGGGCGTTGTTGTTCGCGAAGTAGTAGGTGCGGTCGCGATTACTGACGATGAAGAGCTGGAGGAAGCAGAGAAGGGTCTTGGTGTAGCCGTTGCCAGGATCGTTTTTGTATTCGACGATCTGCTCCATGGCCCGGCGTGGATTTACGCCGAGAGTCTTCAGCTCAACCTGCACGCAGGGCACACCGTTGATGAGGAGAAGCACATCGAAACGGTGGTGGCTGTAGTCCGTGTTGATGCGAAGCTGGTTGACAACCTCGAAGTGGTTTTTGCACCAGTCCTTGATGTTGACGAGGGTGTAGTTGAGCGGTGTGCCGTCGTCGCGGGTGAAGCTGTTTATTGCCCGGAGTGTCTTGGCGGCGGTGAAGACGTCCGGGGTGACGATTTCGTCCAGTAGGCGAGCGAACTCGGCATCAGTGAGGGTGACGCGGTTGAGGGCCTCAAATTTTTCCCGAAAGTTCCTCTCCAGCGAGGCCCGGTCGTGAATATCCGGGCGGCAGGTGTATTTGAGGCTGCGGAGCTTTTCGATGAACCCGATCTCAATGTGCTCCTCCCGGATGACCGAGGTCTTCTCAGGGGAGCTCAGGGCATCGGGATATTTTGTGAAAGACATTGGGTGAATGATCGAGGGAATCCTCACTGTTCACCATGCGTTATCTCCGGGATGCCAGTCAATCCTGCGGACTCGTTTCTTGTCGTTCTTACGTACGGGCTTATTGATTCGAACGACGACCGCACCGAAAATCTCTCCAAGTCTCAGATCACCAGAAAATTGCTATCAGGAAGCCAAGGAAGAATATTCTCAAAGATGATTCTGGTCATGGCTTTTACTCGATAAATCCGTCGCGGCGGCGAGGTTCCAGAGTTTCGTTTTTGGTCTTTCCTGTTTTGTGCAAGGACTTGGCCGTGGCCGGGGTGAGGCTCCAAAACAGGGCCGCATCATCGTCATCAACCGCATCCGCGTATCTGTCCAAGACCATGCGCGGGCTGTTCCCCATCTGCGAGGATGTGGCAGCCGCGTCCTTGCTCCTCCCAAAGTGATAGCTCCCGTATGTGTGCCGGAGCCCGTTTTGTGGGATCGTGACACCCGCCTTTTTCTCTATCTTGGCGATGGCATCCAGCCAGACGGCCTCCCTGTCTTTGATCTGCGGGAGAGCGGAGAGAATCAGGCCGGTCTTGTCCTCAGGGATGGTGATCCATCCCCTGAGTGCGTCCTCGATCGTCACCGATCTGGCCCGGTCGGTTTTGGTCTTCTCCAACCTGATTGTGGAAGCCTTGAACGCCTCCCAAGTAAGCGGGTAGAGTTCCTCGTTTCGTGGCCCCGCAAAAATCTTGATTCCTAGGAACGGGAGAGCCTCAGGATGATGCTCCTTGGCTGCGAGTAGGAGCAGGGCAACCTCCTCAACCGATAGGCAGGAAATCTTCTTCGATTTGAGCCGGGGGCTGCTCACCCCTATGAGCGGGTTTCCTGCGGGTTTTATCCATTTCTTTGAGATGCAGAATTCCATGAAAAGGGAGGCATACCGGATCCTCTTTGCCCGTTGCTCAGGCGATGGGGAATTCCCCATCGCGTCCATGGCGTCACGGGCCTTTTCCAGATCCTCGGATTTCAGATCACAGACTTTCACCTTTTCCAGCCCAAGGAAAAACCTCGTGAGCTTGGCCTTGCATTCTCGAACATGGCGAGCCGAAAGGCCTTGGCCTGTCTGATCCGTATGGAGTGCCGCGATCGCATCCTCCACCGTTTTGGATTCTCCGGCCTGTGCGACATATTTCTCCCAAGCGTTGGCGGCTTCAACGAGCGAAGCCCGGCCAGCAAGGATTTGGAGCGCCACTTTGATGTCATGGATCTGATCAACCCCCACTTGGAGCTTTTTCGCTTCTTCGATGGCCGTTCCACCTGACATCTCTTTGATCCATTCGAGGGCGGCCTCCCGCTTTGCGAAGTTTTTCTTTTTGATCCGTCCCGGCCCCAAAAACTTTGGACCAAGCCGGACGCGAAAAAGCGTTTGCCGCCCGTTTGAGTTTTCGTAAATCCCGACGCCCGCCGGGAGTTTTTCTCTTGGGAGAGTATTTTCCGAAAAGTTTTGGGAGAAACTTTTATTGGGGTTCATCCCCGAACTTTCCCAAAAGCCTTTTTGCTTGTCCACCTTTATCCACCTGGAGGCTTTTTCTATCGTAGTCGGAGCGGCCTGTAAATCCGCTGGCTTACGCCTTCAGTGGTTCGAATCCACTCCTGCCCATTTTTTCCGCGCAGAAAAAACCAGTCCCCTTCCCGCTCGCCCGTGGGCTGGAGTTGCCTGCGGGGGGAAAGTTTTCCATAGTGACCGGTCTTTTCCCCGAGATGCCAAAATCGATTCCTCATCCCAGCCAAGCCCCTCGCCGTTCGGCGAGATCCTGGATCATGCGATCCGTCAGGAAGCTCCTCGGCAAAGCGGTGAATCCGCCGGTTTTGCCCAAGGAATCTCTCAGGAAAACCCGGCCGGTTGCGATGACGAAGGCGGAGACGGCCTTGCTGCGGCCCTTCCGGGGACTTGCTCCGAGCGACATCCATGTCCCCAAGACGAAAGCCGAATTCGAGGCGGCCGCGAAAGAAATCCTTGCTGCGGGCGTGGCGGGATTCGACACCGAGGCCAAGCCGACGTTCAGACCCGGCGAAAAAAGTGGCGGACCGCACGTCGTCCAGTTCGCCCTCACGAACAAGGCGTTCATTTTTCAGTTGCACCGCCGCGAGTGCCTGGAGGTCGTCGCCGACCTCATCGCCACCGATCGCGTGCTCAAAGTCGGCTTCGGGCTGAAGAACGACCACGGGCAAATCAGAAGCCGTCTGGGGGTAAAGCCCGCAGCGGTCCTTGACCTGGACCATGTCTTCCGGAAACGGGGCTACCACAGCCAGATCGGCGTCCGCGCGGCGATGGGAGCGGTGCTCAACAGGAGCTTCCCGAAATCCAAGGCCATCACAACCAGCAACTGGGCCGCCGCGGAGCTCACTGCCCGCCAGCTTCAATACGCCGCCAACGATGCCTTCGCCGCCCTGAAAATAATGGAGGCCATGGATCTCAAGCCGAACGAACTCCGCTCCAAACGTTAGCCACCCCCACGGATCGCAGTTACAGATTTGCAAAAACCTGCTCGACCAAGGACCGCGCATCTTTCCCGGTGGTGTTCCCACCGGTTAGCAGGCAGGCAAACGCCAGCTTCCCTGAGTCGGAAACCGCATAGCCGACAAACCAAGCAACGGCGCTGCCGTCCGGGAGTTTGCCGCTCGACCCGGTCTTGCCGTAGAGCGACCAGCGCCCCATCGTCTTCACGAACATGATGTCCTGCAGGACCGCAAGCGTCTTCTTGGAGAAAGGCACCTTACCATTCGACAGACGGCATAAAAGTTGCGCCTGCTCGTCAGGGGAAATCAGGATGGGCGTGCGGCCGGGCCCGGGCAGCCAGAAAATGTCGTTGCCGGCGGACGTGTCCAGGTTTCCGTAGCCGAGCTTTTTCAGCCATTCATCCATGCGTTCGGAACCGATTTCCCGGGCAAGCGCCTGGTAGCCGGGAACGCAGGAGACCGCATATGCCTCACGGAGCTTCAGATCCTGATTCCAAGTATCGATCGAGCGTATTTTCCCGTCCCATTTGTAAAACGGCTGATCGGCACCCTTCAGGATGCCAGCCTCCAGCCCGATCGCGGTGTTCCAGATTTTGAACGTCGAACACGGCGGAAGCCGGGCCGCGCAAAGCGCCGGATTGAAACGCTGCGTTTTCCCCGAAGCGCAATCCGTAAGTACAAGGGCGCCAGGCCGTCCGTCGAAGGCCTTGGCAACCGGATCTTCCGGAGCAATGAGTCCGGCAGCGGCAATGATGGCGAGTGGCAGAAGCATGCTGGTTGAAAATCAGGTGACGGCGGGGCTCACCTCAGCTGAAGCCAAAGCGTCCGAGCCCCCTCTCCGAAAGGAAAATCCGGCAAAGCGGGCTGGCGGAAAAAGTCCCCGCCAAGCCTGGCGGTCTTCAGAACAAAGCGGGCGGACCGCTCAAGGCCTGCCTGTTCGAGCTTGGTGCAGTTCGTCGAAATCAGGATGGAGGCCTTCGGGGCGGCCAGTTCGACCGCCAGCCGCAGGAGGTCTTCGATCTGGTCCTCGACCTTCCACCGGCGCCCCCGGTTTCCCAGGGAAAAGGTCGGTGGGTCCAGGATGATCATGTCGAACTTTTCCGCGCGGCGCTCAAGCCTCGGCAGAACGTCCATCACATCGTCCGCGAGAAACCGGTGACCATCAAGAGCAACGCCGTTGAGGTCAAAGTTTTTTCGTCCGCGGTCAAGCGACTTCTTCGAGAGGTCGATGCTCATCGTCTCCGCGCCAGCCAGCGCGGCCACAACCGAAAACGAACACGTGTAGGCAAACGTGTTCAGCATCCGCTTAGGAGCAAGGTGTGCGGCGTGCGCGCGGTTTGCCCGCTGGTCGATGAAGAGTCCGGCGGAATACCCGGCACCGAAATCGATGGCATAGCGGATCCCGCGCTCGGTGACGACAGTTTCCAGAGGGGCCGATGGATCGCCAGCCAAAAGGACCGGCGAGACACGATCGGCATTCTGCCGAGGCAAAAACCTCGAGAACACCCGCTCGCTCTGGAAGCCCGAGCGCGACTCCCATTCACGGAGCCCGGCCAGCGCCGAATCCCTCGCCGCATCTTGCTTGAAGGAGATCAGCACATCCGTGCCCAGCCGCTCGACCCAGACATCCGGAGCCGAAAACAGCCGGTGAGCAGATGTCCCCGCAGCCTCAAAGGCGGCAAAGAGATCTAAAGAAATCCATCTATTCATGTGTAATCAGCAAGGTCAATGCCGGGGCTAGCGGGTGACAGTCATGGTCCGGAGGTTGCTTCAGCATGTCAAACACTTACCCGCTTCAATGAGCTGGTGAGGCCGACCGCAAGGATAAATAACCATGATGGGACAAACGGGACCACGGGGCATGGACCCAGCATTTGTATCGCAGGCAATCCTCTTTTTGCCGCCTGCCGCGGAGCGGCTCAGTATTGCCGCGGTTTCCACCATCCTTCAGGAACCACCCGGAGCGACGCAAAAATCTGCACTCGCCCCGGGCCGGGCGGGATGCTATACGTCGCCGCCTATGAGTTCCAAATCCAATGCCCGCATGCGTCCCTACTCCTCGATCGTCCTCGACGGGGTGAGCCGTGCTCCGAGCCGGGCCATGCTTTATCCCGTCGGTTACAAAGAGAGCGATTTTTCCAAGCCGCAGATCGGCGTCGCGTCGACGTGGAGCATGGTCACGCCATGCAACATGCACATCGACCAGCTCGCCCGCGAATCCGCCCTCGGGATCGACGCGGCCGGCGGCAAGGCGACGATCTTCAACACGATCACGATCTCCGACGGAATCTCGATGGGAACTGAGGGGATGAAATACTCGCTCGTCTCGCGCGAGGTTATTGCCGACTCGGTAGAGACGGTCGTTGGCTGCCAGGGCTTTGACGGGTTCGTCGCCATCGGCGGCTGCGACAAGAACATGCCCGGGTGCATGATCGCCATCGCGCGTATGAACCGCGCGGCCGTCTTCGTCTACGGGGGCACGATCCTGCCCGGGTGCCTGGCGGGGAAAAATCTGGATGTCGTCTCGGTCTTCGAGGCGGTCGGTCAGCGTGCGGCAAAGAAAATTTCCGGCGGCGAACTCCACGATGTCGAGGCCTGCGCGATCCCGGGAGCCGGCTCATGCGGCGGGATGTACACGGCCAACACGATGGCCTCAGCGATCGAGGCGATGGGGTTCAGCCTGCCAAACAGCTCGGCGCAGGCGGCCGTCTCGAAACACAAAGTTCGCGACTGCCGCGAGGCGGGAGCTGCTGTCATCAACATGCTCCGGCGTGGCATCCGCCCTTCGGACATCTTCTCGAAGGAGGCCTTTGAAAATGCGATCACGGTCGCCATCGCGCTCGGCGGTTCGACGAACTGCGTCCTCCACCTCCTCGCGATCGCGCACTCGGCGGGCGTGAAACTCGAACTCGGCGACTTCACGCGGATCGGCAAGCGCGTGCCCGTGCTGGCCGACCTCAAGCCGAGCGGCCGCTTCCTGATGTCCGAACTCGTGGGCATCGGCGGCATCGTTCCGATGATGAAGGACCTGCTCGGAGCAGGGCTCCTGCACGGCGACTGCCTCACGGTTACCGGCAAGACGCTCAAGCAGAACCTCGCACCCTTCAAGCCCTACCCGAAAAAGCAGCAGATCATCCTGCCGCTCGACAAGCCGGTCAAAAAGGAAAGCCACCTCGTCATCCTCCATGGCAACCTCGCGCCGGACGGCGCCGTCGCCAAAATTTCCGGCAAAGAGGGGGAAAAATTCTCCGGCACCGCCCGCGTTTTTGAGTCCGAGGAAAAAGCGCTCGACGCGATCCTTGCGGGCAAGATCGTCAAGGGAGACGTCATCGTCATCCGCTACGAAGGGCCGCGCGGCGGCCCCGGCATGCGCGAGATGCTCTCGCCGACCAGCGCCGTCATGGGCCGCGGCCTTGGCAAGGACGTCGCACTGATCACCGACGGACGGTTCTCCGGCGGCACGCACGGGTTTGTCGTCGGTCACATCACGCCTGAGGCGTTCGAGGGAGGCCCCCTCGCAATCGTCCGCAATGGCGATCCGATCACAATCGACTCGGTGACACGCAGGCTCACGCTGGATGTCCCGCAAAAAGAAATTGCGGCGCGCCTCAGCAAGTGGAAGAAGCCGAAACCCCGCTACCGCCGCGGCGTTCTGGCCAAGTATGCCGCCCACGTTTCGACCGCCTCGCAGGGTGCGGTCACCGACGCCGGATTTTAACCCCGGCCGGCCATGAGAGAATTTCAAGCCAACCCGATGCAGTCTGCGGCGTTCAGCCGCTGCCGCGCCCTCCCGCCGGCGGCCGGAGGGAACACCCAGATCTCGATCAGTTTTGGCGAGCGGACCGATTCCGGCATTCTGCGCCAGGCGTGGCAGGCTGTCGCCGGGCGGCACGGGATTCTCCGCACGACGTTCGCCCCCTATGCGGGTGAGATGCTCTCGTGCAAAGAAGTAGACGGCGGCCACGAGGACTGGACAACGCTAGACTGGCAGGCCGACGCGCCCGAGTCCGTTCCGCAAAAATGGAATGAGCTTCTGACCGCGGATGCGGCCAAGCCGTTCGACCCCGGCACGCTTCCTCTGGTGCGCTTCCATGAAATCCGCCTCCCCGGCGGCACTGCCCACTTCCTGCTGAGCTTTCCCGGGTTTCTCCTCGACGAGTTTTCGGTCGTCCGGGTGCTCGCCGACTGGCTGCTCGCGATTGGACAGCCGCTATCCTCCGACGGGCCCGAGGTGGAAAAGCCCGCACCGGGCTCGCTTGCCGCATGGAAGGAAATTCTGGGCGCGGCCGAAGGCCCGCTGCAACTGCATCCCCGGCCGGATGGGTGGGAGGCGTTTGTGCAGTGCGCGTCATCCCTCGGACGCGAGGAGACCGCCGCATTTGCGGATTTTTGCGCAGCAAGGAAGCTCGACCGGCAGGTTGTCCTGCAATCGCTCTGGGCGCTCGTCCAGCGTCGATTCGGCGCAACCGGGAACATCACACTCGGGCTCCATTCGGCCCGTCAGAGTACGGAGGCAGGGTATTTTGAATGTTGGCTTCCGGTGGTGCACGAGTGGGCGGGCACCGTGGGCGACTGGCTGCTGGCTGCTCAGAAGCGGCACCTCGCCGCGACGGCCAATGCCTGGATCAGCCCTGAACAGGCCCTGGCGGCAACCGGCCAGACGCTCCGCCTGGAAGATATTCCGTCGACGTTCGCCTGGCGCGGCGAACCTCTGAACGACATCCTCCACTCAGCGCTGCCCCGCTGGATCAACTTTGATGCAAGAATCCAGCCGCGGCCACCTGCCGGCCTCGCGCTCGAGGCGCGCGACGGAACGCGATTGCAGCTGGCTGTTTCCGCCGGCTCGGAGAGCGCCGCTCGCGATCTGCTAGCGCGGATCACTTTGCTGATCGCCGACCTGCCACAGCTCTTCGACAAGCCGCTCGCCAAAGTCCCTGTCCTCCAGCCGGAGGAGATCAGCACGCTCCGGGCATGGGCGCGGGGGCCTGAAAGTATCGAGCACCCGGAAACACTCACCGCGGCCTTCCGTGCAACTGCTGCAGCGCGACCGGATGAAGTCGCCGTCCAAACCGGGGCGGATGCGCTCACGTTTGCCGCCCTCGACGCCCACTCGGACAAGCTGGCTTCGCACCTCGCGAAGGCCGGACTCGCCGGCGGATGGCATGTCGGGCTTTTTCTGTCCCCATCGTCCTGGGTCGCCACCGCCCTGCTCGGAGCCTGGAAAGCCGGGAACCTGTGCGTGCCCGTGGACCCTTCGGCTCCTCCAGAGTGGGTGGAATCCACATTTTCTTCCAACGACGTCGGGGTCGTCCTCTGCGATTCGTCCAGCGCGTCCCTGCTGGACGAATCCTCGCGACGCAGGATCGTCATCGACCAGGACTGGGATACGCTAGAAACGTCTGACCTCCCCCAGCAGGACATCCGGCCTGATACGCCCGCTGCCATCCTTGCCGGACACAGCGACGGCGAGCCTCAGATCGTTCGCGCCCTCACCCACAGCCAGCTTGTCGCGGCGGCCCTCGAGGGCGCGCGCGTCTTGAATTTCGGTCCGGGCGATTCGTTTCTCGCCCACTCTGCCGCTGGCGGAGGAGGATTTTTTGACGAGTGGCTTCTTCCAGTCCTGGCCGGCGGAACCGTGCTCACCGCTGGGAACGACCTCCTCGATCCCGCAATGGCACCGGTCACCCATCTCCGGCTCACCGCGCCCGAGTGGCACAACCAGGCCGCCCGCTGGACGCATGGCGGGGAGCCAATCGCACCCGGACTCCGCGTCGTCGCGGTGGAAGCCGGTTCGCCCCGCGCGACCGCCCTCGATATCTGGAACCAGCACGCAGGCGGCCAACTCAGCACAATTGTCTTCTTCAGTCCGGCCGGCCTTTGCGGGCTTGGAATCGCCGCCAATGCCCAAGCGGACGCCGCCCTCCTGCCGATGGGCAAGCCAACCCCGGATGTCGAGGCCTCGGTGTTTGATCCGGATTTTCACGAGATGCCTCCCGGCTATTCCGGAGAACTCGCGTTCCGCTTCCCCGGCTGGAAAAAGCTGGCTGGCGGTTCCGGACGGAAGGGCATGGTCACCGGACTCCGCGCATGGCGCAACAAAGCCGGAAACATCTGTATCGAGAGCAGCGAGAAGCGCGCCCCCGGAATTCCCACAGCAGCGGAGCGCCGCGCACTCGGGAGCCTGGCTGAGAGCGCACTGGACGCCCATATCGGCGCCCATGCATGGGTCCTCGGATCGACCGCGCCTGCTGGGGTGCTTTCTGTAACAGAGTGGCCCCTCACGCGCGGCGGCTGGATCGACGACTCGCTCCTCCCTGTTCCAGAGGTGCCTGTGCCGAAGCCGGCCAAGCCCGGCCCGCCTCCGGCCCGCCCGACCGCGCCTGCCCAGCCCTGGAACCCGGTTACCGTTCTTCAGGAAAATGGCACCCTGCCGACATTGGTCCTGATCCCATCCGCATCGGGTACCCCGGACATCTACCGTGATCTGGCATCCGCCCTCGGAGATTCCCGCCGCGTGATCGGCATCGTCGCGCGCGGCTTTCACAGCCCGGACTCCTGCCATCCATCAGTCGAAAGTGCGGCTGCCGCC
>Ga0209398_1000291_pt1 | contig 32983 bp, 23 predicted proteins | sample AshMeaBigSpring_FD_184125 | JGI IMG/M metagenome (GOLD analysis project Ga0209398, IMG submission 184125) | Groundwater microbial communities from Big Spring, Nevada to study Microbial Dark Matter (Phase II) - Ash Meadows Big Spring (SPAdes)... | ecosystem: Environmental > Aquatic > Deep...
ATCCGCTTCGAACTCAGGTTTACATCCATAGGAGGCAGCCCGCCGACGCCGCTCTTCCCGTTGAGCCCCATCGCCCACAGGTAGGGCATGACCACGACCTCCCAGTCGCTGGGGCTTTTGCCGGGGACGAGCTGGAATGGAGCCTTGGGCCGGACGATCGCATCGCTGAAAAAATCTCCGACCGGCTCAAGGAACGAATGCGGCCGGCCGTGTTCGGAAGTGGCGGCAGGAGTACCAACTTCCGGTACAGCTGGCCCGGCTGCGTGGAGCATGCCAGCTATCGCGACGGCAACGAGATACCCAGTAAACCGAACGGGGATCATCATGGATGATGAGATGGTCTTACTAGTTCTGCAGCCTTTCGGTGCTCACTCGGCCTTCGTGATTCCAGGCGGTTTCCACGAACCTTCCCCCGGAGGAAGGATCGATGGCGCTTCCGTCTTGGGCCAGTAGAGACGCATGACGAGAAAGACGGGACCGTTGGGTGCAGGGAGCCAATTGGATTCCTTTTCAGGGCCGGGGTTGTCTTTCTGGATGTAGAGGGTCAGCGAGCCGTCGGGGTTTAGTTTCATGCCGGGCAGCATGGGAGAATTTATGAGGTAGCGGTTGATCGGGTTTTCAATGAGGAGCTGGGTTTTTCCGTCATACATCGTGACCGACCAGAATGCGTTGACAGGCGGGAACTGACCGGCGGGAAAGGTGAGGGTGAAGTTGTGTTTGCTGGCGTCGAGAGGTTCGCCGGTCGCGGTGACGCGCGTCATGGGATACATGGCCTCGATTCCGTCGTTGCCATAGATGCCGCCCTGGGCGGCGGCGGCGCGCTTCAGCCAGTCGCCATTGTAGAACGCGGCGTCGCCGAACAGCGATCCGACCTGCCATCCGTTGATGTCCTTCATGCCGTTGTCGAGATACTTCTTCACCTTGTCCTCGCCCTGCTTCAGTCCGAGAAGCACGGCGGCCTTGTGCTCGAGCGAGAGGTCCCTGAAAGAAAAGGTCTTGCCGGGACCGACACCGATGCGCTCAAGCTTCACGCGGATCTCCTTGGCCTCCGGCGTCGCCGGCACGAATTCGAGAGCGGCGTCGAGGTATTCAAAGAAGTTGTCCTTGATTCCGGCTGTCGTTGCGGGAACGAAGTCAACCTTTGGCGCGGCCGCTGGCGCTGGTTGGTTGAGGAATGCGGAAAGCGGCTGGACCTTGTAGCCGGCTTGCACCTTGATCACGTTTGTCATGTCCTCCGGGTTGAGGAGCTGGGTGCGGAAAATCGTGATCGCGAAGGGGGTGCTGGATTGGAACACCTGCTTGATACCGGACGGTTTCTCTCCTTTCCAACCCGGCCCGGCGATGAGGTAATCGCCGGAGTCGTTGCCGGTCGAGCGGCTACCGATGTAGCCGTAGTTGTAAGTGTTGCCGTCGGTGAGCTGTACCGAATAATAGCGGTCCTTTCCAACAGCAGGCACACTGAGGACCATCGGCTCCGTGCGAAGATCGAGCCAGAGCAGAGAGTAGGGGGTGTCGCTGTTCGGGGTGATGACGGCGGTATCCTTGTAAGTAAAGACGCGGGCCTCGTTGAAGATCGTATTAAACGGGGCTTTGAACTGGCCCGAGTTCTTGTCCACAGCGTATTCGCACATCACCGCGTAGTTCATCACGATCGGCAGACCGTAGATGAACCCCTCCTCGGCGATCGCCTTCACTTCTTCGATGCCCGGGATGTCAATGCCGGCTTGCTTTTCGGCTCGCCCGGCCTGCGTGATCGGATCGGATTTCTTTTTGCAACCGGTCAGAACAAGAGCGCCGATCGCGGCCGCGGCGAGCACGCGAGAGATGGAGTGTGGAAGTGAGGACATAGGTCTGTTGTTAATCAAAGATTGATGGTGCAATTTTCCGAGTTTGGCAACAAGTCACCGCATCGCAAAAGCAGTGAGAGTAAAGGAAAAACCGTTCAGCAGATCCAATTCGCCCGGTGCGGGGCCAGTCGGCGCCGCGCAGAGTGAGAGCCGGTGCACGGAGGCATGGAGATTCGTCTGAAGACACAAGCGCCAGCCGGTCGGGAGGGGCAACGAAACGAACTACGGTCCGGGTTGGATTTCAACAGGGACGGCGGACGCGCCGTTGAGCAGGAAGCCCCCGCCGAGGACGGAGGCCCCGCTGGAGGTTTGAATGGGCTCCGGGAGGGCGAGTCCCCAATATTTCAGCAGGATGGTTTTGCCGGAATCGATGTAGGGAATTGTTCCGCTGAAGGCCCCGCTTGCAGGCGTGAACCGGATGGTGAGGCCCTTCATGGGCGTTGTGAAGACCGGCTTGTTGCTGCCCCAGAGACCGTCGAGCGACGAAGCGAGCCCCGACGTGATTCCCAGCGGATCGACGGCAAGGACAAAATCGTCCTGCGGGATGAGGCTGGCAGCGGGCTTGACCCACTGGGCGCCAGCCACAGCCATCGCCTCGCTGAACCCGAGCGGATGGAAGACGCTTTTGGCATTCGCCCCCTTGACCCAGAGAGCCGAACCATCCAGCGTGCCGGCTTCCGATTCGGTTGCAAGGAGGCTCAGGGCCAGCATCCCCTTGCCGGACTCGAGAACGGTCGCGCTCTCCCAGCGCAGCGCGCCGGTTTCATCGCGCACGCCATCGGCAGCGCAGGTGAATGGGAGGCCGTTGGAGAGCCGTCCCGACATGCGGGCTGCGCCGTCGCGCTGGACCTTGATTGAGACGAATCCGTGTCCGAGCACCTCGTTTCCGGAAGCCTCCAGCATGCCGTTGAACGTCCTGTTCGCCAGAGCGGAGAGGTCTGTGCCCTTGCCGGTATGCGCCCGTGGCCGGAGCGTGAGCGGCAGGTCCTGACCTCCGGGGAAAATCACCCTTCCGGACCAGACGCCAACTCCCGAGCGCTCCTCAAACTGGAGTTCGAGCGCCAGAAGCGGATCGGTTACCTTGGAGGAACGGAGTCCGGCAATGAGCACCTGACCTGTGGAGGAAATCTCCGCAAACCCGATTTTGTAGGTCGAGCTCCCGAGCTTCAGACTACCGGTTCCGATGAAGCCTCCGAGGCTGTCCACCATCGTGCGGATGCGGAGGATCCCGTGGTTGCCGGTCGGGATGTCCGCGGATCCGTCCGCGGCGAGAGTCCCTCCGACGAGGCCTGTAAAGTCCACCGCATGCAGCAGCGGCTCCCATTCCGCAGGCAGGCTGCTTGATCCCGCCGTAGCCACCCCGGTGAGGGCAAGCTGCGACGAGCCGCTTGTGGCATCTGAAACAACAGTCACCGTGCCGCTGAACGTCCCCTCCGCATCCGGCGCAAAGGTCACCGGGACAAATTTCGAGCCGCCGGCCGCGATTGTCCCGGTCCAGCTCGCAGAGAATACGGCGGAGCTGAATGTTAGCCCGGTGACGGTGAGAGCGGAATTTCCGATGTTCGAGAGCGTGAGGAGGCGCTGCTGCGAGGCGCCGGCTGAGACATTTCCAAAATCCATGTCGCCAGAAAGTTCGAGGATCCGGGTAACGAGCGGCTGTCCGGTCCCGCTGCAGGCGATCTGGTTCGATCCGGAGCTGCTGTTGCTGGTAACGGTGATCGTTCCGCCGTAGGTTTGGGCCGCAGAGGGCGAAAAGGTTACGGTGACGTTTTTCGATCCTCCGGCAGGAATCTCCCCGCTTGTCCAATTGCCGGAAAATCCGACCGGAAAGTCGATCGCACTCACGGTGAGGGTGGCACTGCCGGAATTCAAGATCGTCAGCGTTTTTTGAGCGGTGAGCGGCAAGGTCACGTTTCCGAACGCCAGGTTTCCTGTCAGCCCGATGATGCGCGTCGAACCGCCGGGCACCGAGTAGCTGGCGACCAGAGTCAGGCCGGAATACGAGGAATAGCCATCGACCATAATATACCAATCGCCGGACTGCGGAGCCGTGATGGTCGCGGTTTCATCATTTCCCTCCAGGTAGGGGCTGAAATCATAAAGCGAGAGGGTGGGCTTGGCGCCCCTCCGCACGTAGAGGTCGGCGTCACCGGTGCCGCCAGCCATCGCGATCTCCAGTTGAGTCGCGCCAGCGGGGACAGCCACCCGGAAGAAAACCTGCGAGGCCTTCGCACCGGCAAGCCCGCTCACGGGAACCCCGTTGGACAGGACGGTCGTGTCGTCGACCGTCTGACCGGTGCCGCTGCAGGCGATCGTTTCGGTTCCCGAGGTCTTGTCGCTCTGCACTGTGATCGTCCCGCCGTAGTTCAGGCCGGCGACCGGCGTGAAGGTGACGGGAATGTCACGCGAGGTCTGCGGCTGGATGGTCCCGGTGATTCCGGTGGCGGTGAAACCGGACGGCAGGGTCATCCCGGACAAGGTGAGCGGCGCATCGCCATCATTGAACACTTTCAGGATGCGCTGCGGGGTCTGGCCGATGCGAACCGCTCCGAACGCGAGGTCGCCAACAAGGCGGATCGTTTTTTGGGCGCTCGCAGAATAGCCGGCAACCAAGGTAATTCCTGAGAACTGAGGCTCGGGCGCGACAAGGATGAACCAATCGCCCGCCTCGGGCTGGCTTATCTGGATGAGCTCGCCGTTGCCGGTGGCTCGCGAGGAATAATCATAGACCGTCGCGGTGGGGGCTGATCCCTTCTGCACATAGACCGAGGCATCGCCGGTGCCGCCCGACGTCTGGATCCGTAACTCGGTCTGTCCGGTCGGAACGGTGATCTGAAACAGGCTGCCAAATCCAGGTGAACCGTTGAACGCCGGCGTCGGAACGCCGTTTGTCAGCGGGGCGATCGAGCTGGTGCCGGTGGCAGTGAGCCCGATCGTCTCGGTGCCGGATGTTTTGTTTGAAACGACCGAAAGGACTCCGGAATAGACCTTCACCGCAGTCGGCGCGAATGTCACTGTGACGGCTTGGGACCCACCGGCAGCGATCGTCCCCGCCGTCCAACTGGAAGAGAATCCCTGCGGCAACGTAATTCCGGAGACGACCAGCGGTGCATTCCCATCGTTAAAAATCGTCAGGCTGCGCTGGAGCGAGCCGCCGGTGGGAATGAAGCCGAAATCCAGATCCCCCGAAAGCCTGACGATCCGCGTCTGGGAAACCGGCGCCTCGTATTTCGCGAGAAGCGAAACGCCCGAGTATGCGCTGTAGCCGCGCAGCATGACAAACCAGTCGCCGGCAGCCGGATTTGTAACGGTGACCGTTTCGTTGTTGCCGCTCAAATACGGCCGGTAATCCCAAAGTGACGTCGTCGGGGCGCTTCCTTTGCGGACGTAAAGATCGGCATCACCGGTCCCGCCCTGAACGGTAAAAGTGAGACTCTGCTGGCCGGCCGGCACGGAGATCCGGAAGAAGAGCTCGCCGTTGGCGGCGCCGGAAAGCCCGGGCACGGCAAAGCCATTCTGCAGCACCTGAACGGAGCTTTCGGCAATGCCGCTCCCGCTGACCGGCACGGAATTCGCGCCGGAGGTCGCATCGGAGACAACGCTCAGCGATCCGCTGTAATTTTGTGCGGCTGACGGCGCAAACGTGATGGCGACCGCCTTCTGCCCTCCCGCAGGGATGGAGAAGTTGGTCTGGTTGGCAGTGAACCCGGATGGCAGGGTAATCGACTGCACGGTCAGCGCCGCCGTGCCCAGGTTTTTAACAGCAAGTGATTTCTGCAAAGTCGAACCGACGGCCACATTGCCGAATGCGAGGTCTCCTTCGAGAGCAAGTGTCTTGGTTGCCCCGGCGCTGCCGGTCCCTCCGGTGAGGATAAGCGAGTAGGCCTGGCTGCTGGTGGTGAGCGTGCCGTCGAGCGAAACCGTCACCGTGTAGGTGCCGGCCTGTGCCGGCGCGGGAATGAGAACCTGCTCGACGTTGTCGACGTTGTTCTTCGCCTTGACCGCGGCACTGGCCATCGAGGCCTGGGTCCATGTTCCGACGAATGGCATGGCAAACGGGAGATACGTCGTCGTGCCATCCGGCGCGGTGATCTTCAGGTCAAGGTTGTGGACGAGGTTCGGCGTGCGGCTGTCGGCTGCGGTCTGGGCCGCCCCGGCGGGATCCATCCAGCAGAGGGTCGCACGGATCGGCGAGGTGCCATCCCAGGCAAACGTCTGCGTGCGGGTCTTGGTGGCGTTGGTGAGAGAATTCTCGACAAGCTTCGGGCTGGCGAGGCTGGCCTTGTGCGCAAGAATAAGATCCGCGGCAGCCTTCACGTTGATGAGTCCCCAGCCGAACTTGTAGTCCGGGCCGGACGTTCCCAAGTCATCGGCCGTATGGATAAGCAACGCCTTCAGCGTGCTCGCGCGGGGGATCTGCCCGGAAAATTCGCGGGAATACAGCTGCGTGAGCAGGGCGGACGAGCCGACAGCACTCGGAGTCGCCATGCTCGTCCCGCTGTACGTGTCGTAGCTGGTGTTGCTTGTCTTGATGCTAGAATAAAGATCGACGCCATTGGCCACGACGTCGGGCTTGATTCGTCCGTCATCGCATGGCCCCCAGCTGGAAAAGGACGACATCGTTGCGCCGGCCGGCGTGCGCGTGCTGCCGCTCACCGCATCGTTCACCGCGCCGACGGTCAGGATGTTTTTTGCAAGCCCGGTGAACGTGATCGACTGGTAGCCCGCATGGGCGGTGAGATCGGTCTGCTCGTTGCCGGCAGCCCAGAAAACAAGGTAGAATGGCAAGCTGGCCGCGACGGCGTCGAGCGAGTTCGTCTCGCTGTCGTAGCGGCCCATGTCGGACGTGGCGGCGTTCAGGCCATACGAATGATTCGACATCGGGACGCGCGCTGTGTCGGTCGCCGAGGCCGCGCCCGCGGCGGTCATCTCGGAATAATCGCTATTCCAGTCATACGACTCGACCGTAGCCTGGGGAGCCATGCCCTTGGCCGCAGCAACGACCCCCGAGGCCCCGATGGTTCCCGCGACATGTGTCGCGTGGTCCGAGAGCTGGGCCGTGCTGTTCTTCAGCGTCACCCGTCCGGTCAGCTCCTGATGGCTGCTGCGCACGGAGCCCTCGTCCCAAACGCCGACCTTGATCCCGGACCCGCCCAGCGAATATGGCGCCGGAGCCAGCAGGCTCGCGCCGCTCGAGATCGCCGCATTTTTGTTGTTCGTGCGGAGGTAGAGCGGTTGGTCGCCGCGGAAATCCCGGAGCTCCATCACGGTGCCGTCGGGATTCGTCACGCGCACCGGGATGCCAAGCTGCTGCGCCCGGGCGAGCACATACTCGCGCTGGAGGCGCTCCTGCTCCTGAATCTGAGCGACAACCTGCGCCCGCATCGCCGGATTACTCATGTCAACACCTGCGACAATCTCTGCAACGCTGCGCGCCTCTCCCCTCGCGGGGGACAGACCGGAGCCCGAAGCACCCGCTCCCGGCGTGTTCGCCGCAGGCCCGGAACCCGGAGCTCCCGCAGGCGCTGTGGGTCCGCTCCGGCCAGAGGCGGAGGCTCCTCCCTGTCCAGCGGCAACCAGTGCGATTTGATCCGGCGTTGCCCCAGGTTGGGGGGGCAGATTCGACGGCGCGCTTGGCTGGATCGCTCCCGCATTGGCAGACGCCGGCGGAGGTGATGGCCGCACTTTTGCGACGCCCGGTCCGGTGTTTGCCCCCCTTGTTGGTCGGACTCCCGGTCCCTCCCCTCCGGCTGAACGGATCCCCCGCTCGTTCGTAAAAACCCACGCCAAACCAACCACCAGGGCCAAAAGGAGCAAAGACGCTAAAATCCAAAACCCCGTTTTCCTAGGGAGTGCCATTTATCGATCTCTACGGCCAACGAAACCGGTTGTCAAATTTGATAGCTGTCAAAAGTGAGCTTCTCCACCGGGCAAAGACAAAGGGCCCTTCCGCACTCTCAGGAGGTTAGAAGCCGGCCGGAGCCCTCCTCGCTTTTTTTCTTGGCGGCACGCGGCGGATCCTTCCACAGCGCCGGCCCCTGCGTAACGCGCAATGTTCATCCGGCGTGGCGCACCCATGAATCCCGCCCTGCGAGACAAATGCTGTCCTCCCCGGCGTGTTCCGTTTACTATCACAAGATGAAACGCATCCTGTGCAGCACCGCCCTCGCTTTGTTGACGATCATCTCATCCGCCCTCGCAGGCAATGAGCCGGCCAAACCGGCGCAACCACCCCTGGCCGGTGGATATTCTCCAGCGGAAATCGACCCTGGGGTGCGGGATGTTGCGTCATTTGCTGTCAGCGCCCGGGCCTACGCCACCGGAAAGCCGCTCCGGCTCATCAAGATTCTCAAAGCCGAGCGTCAGGTGGTTGCTGGTCTGAATTTCCGGCTGGAGCTTGAGGTGACGGATGGGAACAGGCAGACCCGGGTCCGCGCCGTGGTCTGGAAGAAGCTCGACCGCACTCTTGTCCTGACCTCCTGGGACGAGGCCTGAGACTTCAGCGCCGGTCGCGCTCAGCCGGCAGCGCGGAAAAATTTTGTAACGCACGGGGCGCTGGCGCGTCTTGGAGTGACATGAATATCATGAATCCCGATGATCGCCTGCACGGATGCGAATGGCGATTGCGATGATTGCGGCAGGCGGTAGATTGACCGGCCGTGAGTCCGATTCCAACAATCCGCTACCCGGCCGACCTCCCGATCACCGCACGCCGCGGGGACATCGTCGCTGCGCTGCAGGAGCATCAGGTTGTGATTGTCGCCGGCGAGACCGGCTCTGGAAAGACGACTCAGCTCCCGAAGATGTGCCTGGAGACCGGACGCGGCCGGACGGGGATGATCGGCTGCACGCAGCCGCGGCGCGTCGCGGCGCTCAGCATTTCGCGGCGCGTTGCGGAGGAACTTGGAGTGGCGTGGGGCCGCGAGGTCGGCTGCAAGATGCGCTTCAGCGACGACACCGCGCGCGACACGCGCATCAAGTTCATGACCGACGGGATCCTGCTGGCCGAGATCCAGTCCGATCCGTTGCTGCGGAGCTATTCCACGCTGATTCTGGATGAGGCGCACGAGCGGTCGCTGAACATCGATTTTCTTCTCGGGCACCTTCAGGGCCTGCTGCGACGCCGTGGAGATCTGAAGCTCCTCATCACCTCGGCGACGATCGATACCGGGACATTTTCGCAGGCATTCGGCGGAGCACCGGTCATCGAGGTCTCGGGCCGGCTCTGGCCGGTCGATGTGCGCCACGCCCCGCTCGAACCGTTTGCCGACGAGGATGGCACCGGCTTTGTCGGCGCCGCGGTGCGGGCGATTGAGGACGCGTTCATTGAGTCCGACGACGGGGATGTGCTCGTGTTCATGCCGACCGAGCGCGACATCCGCGAAACGCGCGACCAGCTTGAGGCGCTCCTCGGCGCGGGCGTGGAAGTTCTCGGCTTATACGGCCGGCTGCCGGCTGCAGAGCAGCAGCGGATTTTTTCTCCGGGACCGGCCCGCCGGGTTGTGGTCGCGACGAACATCGCGGAAACCTCGCTCACGCTTCCACGGATCCGGTATGTCATCGACACAGGTCTGGCGAGGATCAGCCGGTACAACCCGCGGACGCGCACGAAGCGGCTCCCGGTCGAGGAGATCTCGCAGAGCAGCGCGAACCAGCGGGCGGGCCGCGCCGGCCGCGTCCGCGACGGCGTATGCATCCGGCTCTACGCACAGGACGACTTTGAGAAGCGGCCGCAGTTCACGCAGCCCGAAATCCAGCGCGCGAACCTGGCCGAGGTAATCCTGCGGATGAAGGCGTTCCGGCTCGGGGAGATCGAGACCTTTCCATTTCTGAATCCCCCGCCGGGCGCGGCGATCCGCGCGGGCTACCAACTGCTGCACGAACTCGGCGCGCTGGATGAGGCGCAGCGCCTGACTCCGCTCGGCCACGAACTCGCCCGCCTGCCCCTCGATCCGACGCTCGGCCGGATGCTGCTGCAGGCGCGCGAAGATGGTGCTCTCGCGGAAGTGCTGGTCATCGCAGCCGGACTGAGCATTCCCGATCCCCGCGAGCGGCCGGACGAGGCCAGGGAGGCGGCGGCAGCGGCCCACCGCACGTTTGTGCACCCGGAGTCGGACTTCCTCACGCTGCTGAATATCTGGCGCGCCGCTCCGGCATCCGGCGCCCGCGAGAGTAACAACGCGCTGCGCAGGTTTTGCAAGGCAAACTACCTCTCGCATGCGCGCATGCGCGAGTGGCGGGACATCCACCGCCAGCTCACCGACGCACTCGCCGGCGACCGCGGACTGCAGGTGCCCCCCAACCAGCCGGAGGCGGGGTTCGAGGCGATCCACCGTTGCATCCTTTCCGGCCAGCTCGGCCACGTGGCCATGCGCGAGGATCGGAATCTTTACAAGGCTTCGGGCAACCGTCAGGTGACGATTTTTCCGGGATCGGGGCTCTACCAGCGGCGCGACAAACCCCGGAAAAAGGCGGCGGAAAATCCGGCGCCGGAACCAAGCGGACGCAGCGGACAGCCGCAGTGGATCGTCGCCGGCGAAATCGTCCAAACGTCCCAGCTCTTCGCGCGGATGGTCGCACGGATCGACCCCCAGTGGGTGGTTGCGATTGGCGCCCACCTCTGCAAGTCGAGCTACAGCGATCCCCACTGGAGCTCAAAAGCCGGCCGGGTCCTCGTCTGGGAACGCATCCTGATCCACGGGCTCGAACTCCAGCGCAAGCAGATCGATTTCGGGAAAATCAATCCGGACGAGGCCACGGAGCTCTTCATCCGCGGCGCTCTGGTGGCCGGCGAAGGGCAGATTCGCCACCGCTTCTTTGAAGAGAACCGGAGGCTCCGCGAGAAGATTGAGACCGGCCTCACCCGCGTCCGCAGCCAGCGCATCCACGATCTGGACGAGGCTTTTTACTCCTTCTACGCCGCCCGCATCCGGGACGTTTCGTCGGTCCACGATCTGAACAAGCTCGTACGTTCGCGCACGGGTCGAGAGCCGGACTTCCTCGTGGCGACCGAGGCCGACCTGCTGGACGGCGACAGGCATGCGTACGACCGCTCCCTCTTTCCGGATACCGTTCCCCTGGCCAATACCGCGCTGCCCGTCACCTACGCCTACTCGCCGGGGGAAGACCGCGACGGGGTCACCCTCTGCGTGCCGATCCCGCTGGCCGAGCATCTGTCAGCAAGTCAGCTCCATTGGATGGTCCCCGGACTGCGCGAAGAGCAGATGGACGTCCTGCTGCGCGCCCTGCCGAAGCGCCTGAGGCGATCGCTCATGCCGCTGGGCCCGAAGGCGCGCGAGTTGGCAGAGGCATTCCGGCCGGGAAAGGGAGACTTTCTGGACGAAGTCGCCTCACTGATCACCCGGAAATTCCAGGTCCCGGTAAAGGCTGCCGATTGGCCTGCAGACAGCCTCCCCCCGCACCTCCGGCCGCGCGTTGAATTTATCGACCGCCACCATAAGACCGTGGCAACCGGCCGCGATCTCGAAGCGCTTCAGTCGCAGGTGAAAACCCGAGAGGTTTGCTCCAGCGCCTGGGACGCTGCGGCTCGGCGGTGGGAAAAGCCAGCGCTCACCTCCTGGTCGATCGGAGACCTTCCGGAATCCGTCGTCATCGAGGAGATCGCCGGCGCTCCAGTTCTTGGATTCCCCGGGCTCGCCGTACGCGACGAAGAGGTCGACTTGCGGCTCTTCCGCACCCGCCCCGATGCCGAAAATTCCTCGACCGACGGATTGCGACGACTCGGCGAACTCGTCCTCGCCCGCGACCTCGCCTGGCTCCGGAAAGAACTCCGCACCCTTGCGCAACCGGGGCAACCTCACGCAAAGAAGACGGAGAGCTTTCGCGAAGCCCTCGACCGGATTAAACCGGGTGTCAAAACGACACTGCAGACCGCGACCGCCGAAACCCTTCAGCAATCGGCCTACACCCACATCGTCAACCACGTTTTCCTCCTCGATCCGGTCTTCCCCCTCACCGAGGCCCGGTTTACCTCCCTGCTGGATTCCGCACGCCGCGACCTCCCCCTCCTCTCCCGCCGCGTCTGTGACCTCACAAAACAACTCCTCGCCACCCAGTCCCAACTCCTCGCTTCGCCCAACCGCTACCAAGGCTTCGAACAAGATCTCCAACGCTTGCTGCCAGCGGATTTTCTTTCCTATACACGATATTCGCGGTTACCGCATTTATTGCGATATTTGCGCGCCGTTCAGATCCGCGCCGAGCGAGCAATCCAAAATCCCGCACGTGACGCAGAGCGAGCGAAGCAGATTTTGCCCTTTGTGGCCTGCCTGCCGAAGCTGGACAGTTCGAAGCGCGAGCGGTTCCGATGGCTGCTTGAGGAATTCCGGGTTTCCGTCTTCGCGCAGGAACTCGGTACTGCCGAGCCGGTCTCTCCGCAGAGGCTGAAATATTTTTTGGAGGAATGACGCAGAGAGGGAGGAATTGACAAGCGGGCAAGTTCCCACGAGTGTTATTCCATGCCTATTCAAACAAAAGTCCGGAAGATCGGGAATTCGCTGGGGATCGTCCTGCCTAAGGAAGCGCTTCAATCGCTGCGCGTGGGCGAAGGGGCGACGCTGTATCTGACCGAGGCGCCGCAGAGCGCGCTGACGATCACGCCGGAACGTCCGGGATTTGATGAGAAAATGAAAATTGCCGAGAGCCTCATGGATCGGTATCGGAATGCCTTCCGGGAACTTGCAAAATGAGCGAGCCGGTGTGGATTGAGAGGGCGGACTGTCTGGCATTTCATGACGCCCTGCTTGCCCGGTTTGGAGGTCTGGGAGGAATCCGTGACGAAGGACTCCTCGAATCGGCGCTCAACCGCCCGCTGCATTTGTTTCACTACGGCGACCCTGGCGCGTTTGAACTCGCTGCCGCTTATGCCGAAGGGATCGTAAAGAACCACCCGTTTCTTGATGGGAACAAGCGCTCCGGGCTCATGGCTGCGGCACTGCTTTTGGAAGCCAATGGATGGGAATTTCAAGCTCCGGAGGAAGATGCCGTGCTCCAAACCCTCGCGCTGGCGGCGGGGGCGATCGGCGCCGGGGAGTTTGCGGTCTGGCTGGAAAAATCCTGTGTGCCGCGCGCCAGTTGAACAGCTCGTGCGTCCGACCGTTCGCTCCGCCGGGTGCGGCGTTCTTTTCCGCGGAAAATAAAGCCGCTTTCCGGGGGATTGTTTGCTATCCTGAATCCCCGATGAACAAAATTTGCCAGTACCCGGAGAGGACTGTTCCGTCCTGCCGTCCATGAAGATCACCAGCGCCGTCTTTCACTCGAGTGCGCCCGACCTGCCCTCGTGTCCGCAAACCGACCGACCGGAGTTCGCATTCATCGGCCGTTCGAACGTCGGCAAGTCGTCGCTGATCAACATGCTGACCCGCGTCGAGGACTTGGCGAAAGTTTCGAGGGTTCCGGGAAAAACCCGGATGATCAATTTTTTCACCATCAACAACGGCTGGAGCCTGGTCGACCTGCCCGGCTACGGGTACGCGAAGGTCGGCAAGAAGGAGCGGGGCAGTTTCAGCGCGGCCGTCGCCGATTATCTCCTGCACCGCCCGAACCTCATGGGGACGTTCGTGCTGATCGACTCCCGCCTGTCCCCGCAGAAGCTGGATCTGGAATTTCTCAGCTGGATGGTGGATGGCGGCGTACCATTCGTGATCGTGTTCACAAAAGCCGACAAACTCACGGAAAAGGCGGCTCAAAAAAATGTCACCGCATTCCTGGAGTGCCTGCGGGGGATCAGTGAAGACCCGCCCGAATTCACGCTTAGCTCGTCGAAACTCGATCAGGGCCGCATGGAGATCCTGGGTCTGATCGCCTCGACGCTTGCCGGCGGCAACGACCAGCCGTAGGACTGACTGGTTTCGCGTTCCGGAGCGGGACGCCGATCCGGTCTTCTCAGACCATGCAGAGGTCGGAGTCGTAGTGGTTCGCCGACGGCTTTGCGGCCCCGGACTCCGGATACTCAAAGACCCGGCCCTCGAAGTTGCGGAGTACGACCTTGTCCTTGTCGTGGAAGAGGACGTAGCCGGGATTGACCGGCACCTTGCCACCGCCGCCAGGTGCGTCGATGACAAACTGGGGGATCGCGTAGCCGCTGGTGAACCCGCGCAGCCCCTCGATGATCTCAATTCCCTTCGACACCGGCGTCCGCAGGTGCGAAGACCCCAGAATCAGGTCGCACTGGTAGAGGTAATACGGTCGCACACGGCACTGGAGGAGCTTGTGCACGAGCTCCTTCATCGTCTCCACATCGTCGTTCACTCCGGAGAGGAGCACGCTCTGGTTGCCCAGCGGGATCCCGCTGTCCGCAAGGCGGCCGAGCGCATCGCGCACCTCGGCCGTCAGCTCGCGTGGGTGGTTCACATGCACGCTCATCCACAGCGGGTGATACTTCCTCAGCATCGCGCAGAGCTCCGGGGTGATCCGCTGCGGCAGAAAGATCGGCACGCGGGTTCCGATGCGGAGGAACTCGATGTGTGGGATCGCGCGCAGGCGCTTCAGGATCCCCTCGAGCTTGTCGTCGGAGAGCAGGAGCGCGTCCCCGCCCGAGAGCAACACGTCGCGGATCTGAGTGTTCCTTTGCAGGTAGGAGAAGGCCTCCTCAAAATCGGTGTGCAGCTCCTGCTCCCCCACCCCGCTCACCACCCGGCTCCGGGTACAGTAGCGGCAATAGGACGCGCAGCGGTCGGTCACGAGGAAAAGCACGCGGTCCGGATACCTGTGCACAAGCCCCGGCACCGGCATCGAGGCATCCTCGCCGCAGGGATCGGCCATGTCATAAGGGGAATCGTAGCCCTCCTCGATGCGCGGGATGACCTGGCGCCGGACCGGGCAGTCCGGGTTGTCCCGCTCGATGAGGTTGAAATAATGGGGAGTGACCGCGAGCGCCAGCTTGGTCCCGGCCAAGAGAACGCCGCCGCGTTCCTCGGTCGTCAAATTCAGGCGCGACTCCAGCCCGGCGAGCGTCGTCACCCGGTTCCTGAGCTGCCAACGCCAGTCGGACCACTGGTCGGGATTGATGTCAGGCCAATAGCCCGGCGCATAAGAGGGAAACCGTTCCTGACTGCCAGATTCAAAACTCTCCATGAGAAATCAGTTCTGACGCTACGCAGCCGGCAGGGAGTGTCAACGCCGCAATGCGCCCGGGCGGCTAGGGCGAGTGCTTCTTGCGCCTCGCCTGGGCCTCGGCAAGGAACTCGGCCTGGGCGTCGAAGGGCGCCTCACCCGGCCGGAGCACCATCGGCGCATAAGTCCCGTCCGGCTGCATGACCTGCGCCTTGACGTTATCCTTCCAGAACCACTCCAGAATCTCCTCCACATGTTCGCGCATGCGCGGGGCGGTAATCGGGAACACAGTCTCGACCCGCCGGAAGAGATTACGCGGCATCCAGTCGGCGCTGCCCAGGTAGACCTTCGGCTCGCCACCATTCTCAAACCGGAAAATCCGGCTGTGCTCGAGGAACCGGCCGACAAGGCTGCGGACCTCGATATTCTCGCTCACGCTGGGGATCCCTGTCCTGACGGCACACATGCCCCGGACCAGCAGGCGGATCGGCACGCCGGCCGCAGAGGCCCGGTAGAGCGCCTCGATGACGCTTTCCTCAACCAGCGAGTTCACCTTCGCATAGATCCCGCTCGGCCGCCCGGCGAGGGCGTTGGCGGTCTCAGCCTCGATCAGCTTCAGGAACGATGGCAGCAGCGTCCAGGGCGCCACGAGAAGTTCCTTCATGCCCGGAAATTTCGAAACACCAGTCAGGCAGTTAAACGTCTCGGCCAGCTCCGCGGTGAGCTCTTCGCGGCAGGTGAGCAGACTGAGGTCGGTATAGATCTTGGCCGTCGACGGGTGGTAGTTCCCGGTGCCGAAATGGGCGTAGCGCCGGATGGAATCGCCCTCGCTCCGGATGATGAGCATCGCCTTCGCGTGCGTCTTGAGACCGGTCACGCCGTAAACGACGTCAACCCCGGCCTCTCGCATCATGCGCGCCCACTTGATGTTGGCCGCCTCGTCGAAGCGCGCCTTCAACTCGATGACCGCAGTCACCTGCTTGCCATTGCGTGCGGCCGTGATGAGCGACTGGACGATCGGCGAATCCGAGCTCGTGCGGTAGAGCGTCTGCTTGATCGCCAGGACCTGCGGGTCCTCGGCCGCCTGCGCCAGGAAATCCACAACGGTCTGAAAGTTGTCGTAAGGATGGTGCAAGAGAATGTCCCCCTTGCGGATGTGGAAGAAGAGATCGCTCTCCGTATCAAGGGAAACCACCGTGCACGGCGAGAACCGCTTGTAGCGCAGCTCCGGACGGTCGAGCTGCAGCGCAAGCGGCATGAGGCGTGCGAAGTTCAATGGGCCGTCCACACGGTAGACGTCCTCCTCCTCGAGATTGAAGATGTCGAGCAAACGCTTCACGACATGCTCCGGGCATTCCTCCTGGACCTCGATCCGGACGGCCGCCCCGCGCTTCACCTTGCGGAGCTCTTCCTCGATGGCATGGAGGAGATTGAGCACCTCCTCGTCGTCGACATAGAGATTGCTGTTGCGGGTGACCCGGAACAGATGCGCCCCCTTGACGGTCACGCCCCGGAAGAGGCTTGCCACGTGCTCTTGGATGATGTTTCCGATGAATACGTAGTCATCGCCGTCGCTCTGCTTCGAAAACGGCACGACGCGCGGCAGGATCCGCGGGGCCTGCACGACGGCGATGTCGGTCGTGAGGTCGTCTCCCTCCAGCTCGACGATCACGTTGAGGCTCTTGTTGAGAAGCTGGGGAAACGGATGGACCGGATCGACGGCCAGAGGCGTCAGCACCGGATAAATTGTCTTTTCGTAAAAGCTCTTGAGATGCTCCTTTTCCGAATCCGGCACGTCCGGATACGTATGGAAACGGATCCTCTCCGCCTCCAGTTGCGGCGCGATCTGCTCGCGCCAGCAGCGGTATTGGTCGTCGACCATCCGGCGGACGCGCGCGCTGATCTGCGCGAGCATCTCGTTTGCAGACAGCCCGTCCGGTCCGACCTCCGAGGCATGGGTCTGCTGCTGCTGCTTGAGGCCGGCCACCCGCACCTCGAAAAACTCATCCAGATTCGAGCTGACGATGCAAAGGAATTTCAACCGCTCGAGGAGGGGGTTGCCCGCATCGTACGCCTGGTCCAGCACCCGCTGGTTAAACTCCAGCCAGCTGAGCTCGCGGTTGATGAAATACGATTTGTCGGAAAAATCCATTCCGGCATGGTCGGACTCCGCGGAAAATGGTCAAGGGAAGATTTGTGACGGTTGCGTAGCAGTCGCCGGATGACGGGCTCCGCATTTTCGCATGGATTTTTCCGGCCGGGAGGCTCAAACCATACGGCGATGATAATACGCACGACCGCCTACCCCCGGGCCGGACTCATTGGGAACCCCTCCGACGGCTACTTCGGCAAGACGATTGCCTTCACGTTCCGCAACTACGCCGCCTGCATCGAGTTGTGGGAATCCCCCGAGCTGGAGCTCCTCCCGAGCCGGAGGGACCACTCGGTCTTCGAGAGCCTGGCCAAGCTGCATTCGGATGTGAAGCTGCACGGATACTACGGGGGGTTCCGCCTGCTCAAGGCGACAGCCAAGGCCTTCTACGAATACTGCCAGAAGCGGGGGATCGGGCTGGACGGAAGAAATTTCACCCTGCGCTACCGGTCGGACATCCCGAACCGCGTCGGCCTGGCGGGATCGAGCGCACTCATCACGGCGTGCGTCCGTGCGCTGATGGGATTCTACAACGTTGCGATCTCGCGCCATTCGCTGGCCAATCTCGTCCTGGCAATCGAGAACCGGGAACTCGGGATCCCGGCCGGTCTCCAGGACCGTGTCGCACAGGCTTACGAGGGGCTCGTCTATATGGATTTCGACCGCTCGATCATGGAGTCGCGCGGATACGGCATCTACGAGACGCTGGATCCCAGCTTGCTTCCACCGGTCTACATCGCGTTTCGTGAGGACCTTTCCGAAGGAACCGAGGTCTACCATAACGACCTCCGCGCGCGCTGGCTCAGGGGTGAGCCCGATGTCCTGGCCGCCATCGAGTTCTGGGCGGGCCTCACAGAGGAATTCCGGAAGGCGCTCGAGGCCGGGGACAAAGCCTCGATGCACGAGGCCATCAACGCGAACTTCGACAAGCGCGCGAGCCTCTACGATGTGGGTGATGGGAACCGCGAAATGATCAGGACCGCGCGCGAAACCGGCGCGAGCGCGAAATTTGCCGGGAGCGGCGGGGCCATCGTCGGCATCTATGATGATGAGGAGATGTTTGGCCGTCTCTCCGCCGCATTTGCGGCAAAGGGCATCCGCGTCCTCAAGCCGGAGATTGTCGGCGGGTCACTTTCCAAAGCGGCGGACGATCTGTCATGAAAGCCGTGATCCCCGCCGCCGGGCTCGGCACCCGCTTCCTGCCGATCGCAAAGGCCGTTCCGAAGGAAATGCTGCCGCTGGGCGACAAGCCGGTCATCCACTACGTCGTCGCCGAGGCCGCGGCGGCTGGGTTCGATGAGATCCTCATCATTCTCAGCAGGGGCAAGGAGGCGATCATCCAGTATTTCACCCCGAATCCCGACCTCGAACGCCACCTGGAAGCCAGCGGGAAGACCGAAGCGCTGCGGGCCGTCCGGGAGGCCGGTTCACTCGCGCGGATCCAATACACCTACCAACCGCAGATGCGAGGCCTTGGCGATGCCATCAAACTCGCCCGCGGATTTGCCGGAGAGGACGAGATTTTTGCCGTACTGCTCGGAGACACCGTCATGCACGGTGCCTCGCCGCTTCCCGCGATGCTCGAGGCATGGCGCGCCGCCGGCAAGCCGTCAGTCTGCATCGAGCCGTGTCCCGAGAACCGCGTCTCACGCTACGGCGTGGCCGGAGGATCCCAAATCGCCCCGGATGTCTTCGAGCTCAACCGGCTGGTCGAAAAGCCTGCATCATCGGACGCTCCACGCCTGAGCGCGTCCGATGGCAGCCCTCTCCCGTTCCACGCATTCGCCGCGCGCTACCTCTTCACGCCGGAAATCTTCAACTGCCTCGAATCCACGACGGCGGGCTTCGCCGGGGAGATCCAGCTCACCGATGCCATGGACCGCCTGCGCGCGGAGTCGGGCCTTCTGGGCGTCCGCTGGCCCGGGCGACGGCTGGACATCGGCAGTCCGGCCGGCCTCATCGAAGCGGCTGCAACGCTCGCCGGCTGAACCACCGATGCTGGATCCAACCCGAACGATCGCTGAACTCAAGGAACTGCGCGCGCTGACCGGCAACGAGCACGGCGCCCAGCGGGTTGCCTTCACTACAACGTGGGCGGAGGCCCGCCGGTGGCTGGAGGACAAGTGCCGGGAAGCGGGGCTCGAGACCCGCCGCGATGCCGCCGGGAATTTCTGGGCCACGCTGGGGGGAGCATCGCCCCGTTCGCTTCTGATCGGCGGACACATCGATTCAGTCCCCAATGGCGGGTGGCTTGACGGATGCCTGAACACGCTTGCCGGGCTTGAGGTTGTGCGCCGGATTGCCTGGGACTTCAACGGCCGCCCGCCCATGACTGTGCGCCTCGTCGACTGGGCGGACGAGGAGGGTGCACGCTTCGGAAAGAGCCTCTTCGGATCGTCCGCCTGTGCCGGCACGCTGGACATGGAAGAGGCGCGCGGGCTTGTGGACCGCGACGGCATTCCCCTGCCTCGGGCGCTGCGCGACCAGGGGATCGATTTCGAACGGGTCGGGGAAGCCAGGCAGGAACTCGGGCACGCAGCCGCCTACCTGGAGCTGCACGTTGAGCAGGGACCTGTCCTCCTCGATCTGGGCCTGCCGCTGGCGGCCGTGCTCGGAACGTTCGGAGTCGAGAGGCATACCATCGCCTTCCACGGACAGGCAGCCCATTCCGGAAGCACTCCGATGGACCGCCGGCGCGACGCTTTTCTCGCGGCGGCCAAAATGGCCCCGGAACTCTACCGAATCGCGGAACAAGAAGGCGGCGTCTGCACGATCGGGTCGTGCACGACCCTGCCCGGCATCGCCACCAGCGTGGTCGGGGAATGCCGGATCACGCTCGATCAGCGACACCTCGATGCGGACGCCCTCGCGCGAATGCTGGCAGGTGCCCGGGCGGCAGCGGCCACCTTTGCCAGCGAAGGCGGGGTGGCGGTCGATTGGAGCCCGCTCTGCCGGATGCTGCCCGTGCACTTCCACGAGCAGCTGATCGCGCTCTGCGATGAGGCGGTCCGAGAAACCTGCGGCTCCTCCCACCGGCTTCCGTCCGGCCCGCTTCACGATGCGGCCTCCGTTGCCCGGGCCGGAGTCCCCTCGGTCATGATGTTTGTTCAGAGCCTCCACGGAATCAGCCACAATAAGATCGAGGACACCCGCGAGGACCACATCACCCTCGCCATCCGGGCGCTCGACCGCCTCGCCTCAAAGGCGATGGCATGGGCCGGCTCACCCGGGCTCTAGCTTCAGCATTTGCAGCGCGGGGCGTTTCGATTTATGACAATTTCAATCATCAACCGCCATGCCCACGCTCAGCACCACCGTTGACGGACTCAAGCTCCCGAATCCTTTTGTCATTTCCTCGGGACCTCCCGGAACAAACCTGAACGTCATCTCGCGGGCATTCCGCGAGGGATGGGGCGCCGTCGTCGCCAAGACGGTCAGTCTCGACGCAGCGAAGGTCGTCAACGTCAGCCCCCGCTACGCCAAGCTCCACGCGGGAGCAGACCGGGAGGTCGTCGGATGGGAAAACATCGAACTCATCAGCGACAGGCCGTTCGCCACATGGCTCGACGAGTTCCGCAGGTGCAAGGACCTGCATCCCGACGGCGTCCTCATCGCCTCGATCATGGAGGAGTTCCGCCGCGAGGCCTGGATCGAAATTGTCGAGCGCTGCCAGGACGCCGGGGTCGACGGATTTGAGCTGAACTTCTCGTGCCCGCACGGCCTGCCCGAGCGCAGGATGGGCTCGGCGATGGGACAGGACCCCGAAATTCTTGAAGAGGTCTGCTCATGGGTGATGAGCGCGGCTAAGCGCCCGGTCTGGGCGAAGATGACGCCGAACATCACGCACATTGAGGACCCCTCGCGCGCAGCGCTCAAGGCCGGCTGCCACGGCATCAGCGCGATCAACACGATCCGCTGCATCATGGGCGTGAACCTGGAAACCCTGCGGCCGGAGCCGTCGGTGGAAGGCTACTCGACTGCCGGCGGGTATTCGTCGAAAGCGATTTTCCCGATCGCGCTCCGGTTCTGCTCGGAGATCGCCGCGCTGATCCGCGCGGAATTTCCCGGCCGCTCGCTTTCTGGCATCGGCGGGGTCGAGACCGGCGCCGACGCCGCGCAGTTCCTCCTGCTCGGAGCCGATACTGTGCAGGTCTGCACCGGAGTGATGAAGTTCGGCTACGGGCTGATCAAGCCGATGAAGGACGATCTTCTCGCGTTCATGGAAAAACACCGCTTCGAAACGATCGCGGATTTCAAGGGCCTCAGTCTGGACTACCTGACCACCCACGCGGACCTCGTGAGCCGCCAGCGCGAGCGCAAGGATTTGGAAAAATCCGGCCATGGCGTCCGGGCCGACAGCGAATGGACCGGCGACCACTTTGTCCGCCAGTCCGACGAGCTGTCAACCTGACCCGGCCTGCTTGCCGGTCCAGCGGAGCCAGAGGGTCGCGATCCCGCCGCTGATCAGGTTCACGCCGATCATCAGGCCGAAGAGAGCGTCGCGCTCGCCGACCGTGCGCGTCAGCAGCAGAATCGAAACCGCCAGCATCAGGATGCCGGCGAAAAGCGAGCCCAGCCACCGGTAGAGCGGCCGGCTCCTCAGCGCCACCACGATCCGGACAAGCCCGTTGATCCCGAACGCAATTCCAAAAAGTCCGCCGGCCCAGCTCGCCGCAAATTGCGTGTCGAGGAAGAGTGCCAGCGCGGCCGCAATGTTGAGAAGCGCAAAAAAAACAGTCCCCACGACCTGGCTCCACGCCCGGCTGTGGAGTGCATAAATGATATCCGAAATCCCGGAAACCGCCAGGAATGCCGCGAGGATCCACACCGAGCGGTGAGCGGCAACCGTCGGCGCGAGGAACGAACCAATACCCAGAGCGATGGCAAGAAACCCGAGGATGGCCGACGCGGGCGCGGTGGGCGGTTTTTCTTTCCAGAAGAGGCTTTCGCGGGTCTCTTCCACCGGCCTGCCCGGCGGCTGGAGCCCACGCTCTTTTTCGATCCGCTCCATACGGCGGGTCATGCGATCGGCCCAGTCCTGGCACTGGTTGCTGAAGAAGGAGTAGTAGTGCCCATCGTCCACCTCGGCGAGCGCCTCCCTCGCCGCATCCGGATGGAATGTCCGGCCGGTCAGCCAGTATCCGTTCTTCCTCAGATCCTCAAGCGACCGGATCGGCTTTCCGAATTCCGCCTCGCTGAACCGCTTGCCCTTCTCGCTGTAGCCGATGTCATCAAGAACCTTGTCGCCTTCGATAAAGAATAGCTGCTCGTGGACAAACTCGATGTTCAAGGCATCGCCAAGCCTGTTGTTGGTGACCGGCGCGATCCACGAAAACCCGTCGAGAAACCGTTTCCCGAACTGGCAGTATTGTTGCGCCGGAGCCTCCATCGCCCCGATTAAGGCGGTTTTGCCTGCCGCGCGCGAGAAATTCCTGATGCGCGTGCGCCAAGGACACACTTCATATCGCGGGGCGCGCATATTACTCTGACTGCCTCTGCCGCAGCTTCCCAGAAGTTTACCCGACCATGATGCAACCTCCCGTCCACGGCCTCACGACAGCATGCCACCGCTCATGCCTTCCGGCTTTCGCTGGCCTCCTCAGCCTGCTGCTGGCCGCACCCGGACCCGCTGGCGCATCGCCGGAATCCGCGTCTACATACGGCAACCCGCTGCCAGTTCCGAACTACCCGGTCGGAAGGTCGGCCCGCGCAGTGACCAACGGCGATCCCCTCGACGACTCGATCCTCTGGCTACTCGGCCACAAGGAACAGTTCCGAGAATTGGCGGACCCCAGCGCGCTCTGGCTCGATGGCAAATGGTATCTCTACCCTTCCTGCGACATGGCATGGGTCAGCGCGGACAATGGCGCGACATCGGACTCGACACCAAAAAGGGCGCAAAGCCCGGCCCTTTCAAATACCGCGTCGAAGTCGAAACGGAGAAGGACAAGTGGACGACCGTGATCGACCGCACGGGCAGCGACGAGGACCTCCTGGTGGATTACCGCGAGTGCCCGCCAACAACCGGCACCCGCGCCCGCCTCGCCATCACCGGCTGGCCGCAGGGCATCACCCCAGGCGTGGCCGAGCTCACGGTCTTCGGCGAAACCCTCAAAGCACCGTGACGTTCCGCATTCGGCCGCAGCGGTTTTTCGCATGAACGGATGTGCGCTTCGGACCTGCGTGCCTCTGATTCTGGCCGCTTTGCCCGCGCCATCCGCCTGCAGGGAACCGGACAATTGTTGGTGCGATCGCGCATTTTATTGTCCGGTTTCTCTCCACGGCAGAGGACGAGGATGTGTTTTTATTGTTCAACCATGTTGAATGATGATATCTTTACTTGAATGAGTTCCTCAAATCGCTCCCCGCGCAGGGATTCTATCCCGGCATCCCACCCCGCAGCGAAGGCGGGCCGGCTGATCCGGCGGATGAGGCGACAGCAGGGTCTGACGCAGGAAGACGTAGCCAGGGCGTGCGGGTTTTCGAAGAGTCTGCTCTGCAAAATTGAGACGGGAGGAACCTACCCGCCGGTCGCGACCCTGGTAAGGATCTCGGGCGTCCTGGGAACGAGTCTTTCGGCACTGCTTGGCGAGGGCGGAGGCACTGAGCCGGTCTTTACGCGCCTTTCGGATGCGGCAGCCTCGATGGCGCGAACGGAGAAGGGCTACAGCGTCTTCCCCTTTGCGGCGAACCGCGGGGGCAAACGAATGCAGCCGTATCTTTTCGAGGCGAGGCGCGGTCGTGTGAAGCGGCATGCCGTGAGCCATGCGGGGGAGGAATTTCTTTATGTCGTGGAAGGCGAAATCCTCTTTCAAGTGGGCAGCGCGGAGTATCACCTGCGGGAGGGCGACAGCCTGTTCTTTGACGCGACGGAAGAGCACGGGGTCCAGGCCGTGTCTGAAGTGGCCCGCTACCTGGATATTTTTTGCTAGCCTGTCCAACCCGAATTTTCTCATGCGAAATCCACTTATCACCGCAAGCATTGGAGCGTTGTTGCTTTTGCAGAATCCGCCGACCGTCCGGGGTGACGCCGATTCACCTCCGCTGTTTTTGAATCCGGAGAAGCCCCTGGACGAGCGGGTCGGCGATTATGTCGGGCGGCTCACAATCGAGCAAAAGGCGCAGTTGCTGGACCACCGGGGTCCGACAGTCACGGTCGATGGGTTCGCTCTCCGTTCGGACCAGTGGAACCAGTGTCTGAATGGCGTGCAATGGGACCGGCCGACCACGTTTTTCCCGGTCTGCATCGCCCTGGGGGCAACGTGGGATCCTTCGCTGGTCCGCGAGGTTTCCTCAGCGATCTCCGACGAGGCGCGCGCGATCTACAACGCCTGGCGGAGGGATCCGGATTTTGCGGGCCAAAAGAAGGGGCTGATCTACCGGGCGCCGGTCATCAACATCAGCCGGAATCCCTACTGGGGCCGTATCCATGAGGTGTATAGCGAGGACCCGTTCCTGACCGGACGGATGGCGGTGGCCTATGTGCGAGGGCTCCAGGGCGACGACCCGAGATACCTCAAGACGGCGGCGACGCTCAAACACTTTGCCGTTAACAATGTCGAGGACGGCCGGCAAAAACTCGATGCGAAGGTGCCCGAGCGCTGGATGCGGGAATACTGGCTGCCGCATTTCCGCGACGCGGTTGTCGAGGGGAACGCTCAATCGCTGATGGCCTCCTACAATGCGATCAACGGCGTGCCCAACAATATGAACGAGCACCTGCTGACCGATATACTCAAGAAAGGATGGGGCCATGAGGGGTTCGTGGTGTCGGACCTCGGAGGCGTCCGGACGATGGTCGAGGGGCACGGGCAGAAAAAGATGGCCTATGTCGACGCCGTCGCGCAAAGCATCGCGGCCGGTTGCGACTTTTCCGACAAGGAGTATACTGCGAACATCCCGCCGGCTCTTGCGGAGGGGAAGCTGACAGAAGACCGCCTCAACGACGCCGTGAGGCGCGTCGTCCGCGTGCGGATGCGGTTGGGGGAATTTGACCCACCGGAACGCCTTCCCTGGAGCGATCTGGCGCTGGATGTGATCGACAGTCCGGCCCACCGCGCTCTGGCGCTGCGTGCCGCACGGGAATCGCTCGTCCTGCTGCAGAACAAAGACAACCTTCTTCCGCTCGACGCATCAAAGCTGAAGCGGATTGCGGTGATTGGACCGCAGGCCGACCGGATCATCACTAACAACTACTTCGGAAAATACCGGGATGCCATCAGTCCGCTACAGGGGTTGCGGGATCGCCTTCCCGCGGGTTGCGAGATCACCCATACGATCGGTGCGGAGATAGCGGGCAAGCCTCATAATTATTTGAAAGTTGACCCACCGCCGCAAATCGACCGCGCCGCAGAGATTGCCGGTGCAGTGGCTGCCGCGGGATCATCGGACATCGCGGTCGTCTTCGTCGGAACCGACCACACGATCGAACATGAGGCGCGCGACCGGAAAAGTCTCGGGCTGCCCGGCAACCAGGAGGAACTGGTGAAGGCTGTCGTCGCCGCGAATCCCCGGACGGTGGTGGTGCTGATGAGTGCAGGCCCCCTGACCGTTCCCTGGCTCAAAGACAACGTTCCGGCGATGCTGCAAGCCTGGTGGCCGGGCGAGGAGGGCGGCCACGCGATCGCCGACGCGCTGCTGGGCAACATCAATCCCGGAGGCCACCTGCCATACACAGTCTATGCCTCGGAAGAGCAGGTTCCAGCCCGCAGCGAATACGATATCTCGAAAGGATTCACCTACATGTATCTCAAGGGCGATCCGCTCTTCGCTTTTGGGCACGGGCTCAGCTACACCACGTTCGAGTTTTCGGATCTGAAGCTCTCAAGCTCCGAAGCGCGCTCGGACGGGAAAATCCGGGTCTCCGTAAAATTGGGGAACACCGGCAAGCGCAACGGCTCCCAGGTCGTGCAGGTTTACTCCACCGAACCGGAGGGCAGGGTCGTGAAACCACGCATCCGCCTGTTGGGTTTCGAACGGGTGAACCTCAAGGCCGGAGAGAAGAGGGTCGTATCGATTCCGGTGGATGTTGAGCGGATGCGCTACTGGGACGAGGAGAAGCATGCCTTTGTGGCCGATCCGGGCATCTACCAGATCCGGGTCGGACCAGCCTCCGACCGGCTTGCCGTGAGTGCGCCACTAAAGATAAATCCTTAAACTGCCTCATGAAAAACCTTCCTGCCCGTATTCTTGCGTTGATATCCGGCTTCGCCGCCCTCCTCTGGTTTCTGATCCGGGTGGTTCCGAAGCCAAGCCGCGCGGGCTATCCGTGCCAGCAAATGGCCTTCCCGATTGCCTCGGCCTTTGTTTTGGCGGTGTGGGCCGGATGGGCCGGGATATTTTTGTTTCTGCGCCGGCACAGTTTGAGCGCTCTTGCCGGAGTGGCTGTGGCGGCCGCGGGCGTCGCGGCCTTATCGCATCGGGTGTCCGCGCAGAGCCCCGCCGCTGCGGCGGAGGCGGCACCATCCGCCACGCCGGTGCCAAAATGGATTCCGGCAACGAAGCCGAATGCGCCGATCGGCAAGGCGCGCGGGATCTTCCCCGGCCGCGTGACGTGGCTCCGCGATGTCCGCGCCACCCTCTGGGACGGCAAAACCGGAAGGTGGTGGGATGAAGGCAACATCGACCAGGCGGTCCTCGACGGGATGTTTTCCAAATCGCTCCAGGCTCTGTCCGGAGCCAAATCCGACACCGAAGCGTGGGACAGGATCATCCGGTATTACAACCAATCCCACGGCCGGGGGGATGCCGGCCGGAAGCCCGGCGAATCGATCGCGGTGAAGGTCAACCTCAACAATACCTACGGCGGTTACGCTGATGCCGACAACGACATCGACCAGTCCCCTCAATCCGTGCGTACCCTGCTCCGTCAGCTCACCCGCTTCGCCGGCTTTGCCGAGTCCGATATTGTCATCTACGACTCGAGCCCGAACGGGATGAAGCGCGCGATTCCCGACCGGATGTTTGATCCGCTCCACCGCGAATTTCCGGGGGTGCGCTGGATGGATTGCCGGGGGGAGAACGGGCGCGAAGCTCCGCAGTGGGTCGAGGGGGCGATCGCCTATTCCTCTCCCGAAACTGCACTTGGCAGCGGACTTCCGAAGCAGGTCGTGGAGGCCACCTACCTGATCAATTTCGCCCTGCTCAAGGGACATGAGATGTCCGGGGTCACTCTCTGCGGAAAGAACCACTTCGGCTCGATCCAGTTCCCCCAAAAAGACCATCCAAAATATGTCACTCCCCGCAAGCGCGACATCGCGGCCCAGAACGCCCTCGTCGATCTGATGGGCTCGCCGAACCTCGGCGGGAAGACGATCCTCTATATCCTTGACGGGCTTTACGGCACGCAGACGAACGTGAAAGCGGTGACCGGACGGGACCGCTGGAAAACCCTCTTCGGCGGCGAGTGGTCGGCAAGCTACTTCCTGTCCCTGGATCCGGTGGCCATCGACTCGGTCGGGCTGGATTTTCTTTATGCCGAGTTCGGCGAGAATCTCGGCTTCAGCGGGGCCAAGGCCTACCCGGCAGGGGCGATTCAGAACTGCGACAACTATCTGCTGGAGGCCGCCCGCGGCACCAACAAGGCATTCGGTGCCTACAAGCCGAACGGCAAACCGACCGGCAGCCTGGGCGTGCATGAACGGTGGAACAATCCGGCAGAAAAGAAATACAGCCGGAACCTGGATCCCCGCTCCGGCAGCGGCATTGAGCTGGTCACGGTTCGCTAGCTCGTCGCTTGCTCCGGTCGGGTCGGAAGACTACCCTCGGGCCAAGTGAATCCTCTGGCACTCATCATTTGGGGCGGTTGGGCCGGCCACCAGCCGGAATCGATCGCCCGGCTCATTGCGGGTGAACTGAGGCGGGCGGGATTCGACTGCGTTCTGCAAAACTCGCTTTCCTGCCTCGACGATACCAACCGTCTCAAGGAATTCTCGCTCATTGTTCCCTGCTGGACGATGGGCGAACTGACTCCGGAGCAGGGCAAATCGCTTCAGGAAGCGGTGAAGTCCGGTGTCGGCCTGGGAGGAGCCCATGGCGGCATGGGGGATGCGTTCCGGGGCAATCTTGACTACGAATGGATGGTGGGCGGCCACTTTGTCGGGCACCCTCACGTCGGTGACTACACGGTCCGCATAAGGGATTTCTCCAGCCCGGTCACCGCCGGACTCCCTGCGATATTTGCCGTCCACTCGGAGCAGTATTATCTGCTGGTCGATCCGGCGGTGGATGTGCTGGCGGACACGGAGTACGTTTACGAGGGTCGTTCCTGCGCCATGCCTGTTGCCTGGACCCGCCCCTGGGGGAACGGGCGGGTCTTCTACTCCGCACTCGGCCACTGCCCTGAGGATTTTTCCCGCTGCCCGGAAGCCCTGGCCTTGACGGTGCGCGGCCTCCTGTGGGCGGCCGGCGCGCTCCCCGGGCCAATCTGATTTCCCCTCAACTCCCATGCATAAAGTCTCCAAGGTCGGGGTCACCGGGTGCGGTGCCACGCAGGCCTTTGAGGAATCCTCCCGGACCGATCGCCCTGTCGCTCTCACCAGCACCTGTGAACAACCCAAGCCGCTTGCTTCAGATCTCCCTGCAGGTATCATCGCCTGGCAGGAAAATGCCATACGGGATTTTCCGCTCAAGCAAGCCAGGACACTCGCTTGCGCCCGTAAACCGAATTCATACCTTATGAAAACCATCGCCATCTCACACTCCCTCCTTCTCTTGTTTCTCCTTGCTCCCTGTGGGAACGCCCTCTCGGAAAATGTTGGCAAGCCAGCCGAGCCAAAGTGCCTCCTGCCCGGCGGGGCGGACAAGTGGCAGCTCGTCTGGAGCGATGAGTTTGATGGAACTGATGCCGATCTCGACAAAAAGTGGATATCCCAGAACGGACCGAGCGGCCACATCCTCTGCAGCCGCTGGCGCGAAAACGCAAAGGTGGCCGATGGCACACTCAAGCTGATCAACAAAAAGGAAAGCCGCGGAGGCCAGGAATGGACGTCGGGCAATATCTGGACAGCGGAGAAATTCCAATACGGCTACTTCGAGTGCCGCTACAAATATGCGGCAGCCACCGGCACGAACAATTCGTTCTGGCTCATGACCCAGGGCCCGGAGCCAGCAGAGGGCAAGCGCTTCGAAATCGACATCAACGAGGGGCATTTTCCCAACCGGGTGAATACGAACATCCACAACTGGTCGGACATCAAGGTCGTCAACGGCAAAAAGACCCACCCCAGCTCGTCCAAGAGCTTCCCGTTCGGCCTGAATCCCTCGGTGACGATCCAGCTCGAGATCCCGGTCCGGACCCGCAAGATCCGGTTCACCTCGAGGCACTCCGGCTTTGCTCACCTGGGCGAGTTCCGGATCTACAACGTCAACCCCGCGGGCTATCCGGATCCCTTTTCGCCGACAGCTGATTCCGACAAGCCCGGACTGGTCAACTACGCGCGCGACCCAGCGACGACGGTCACGGCAAGCGGGTTTTTAACGCCAGGCGCCGACACCTCGAAGAACCTGGTGGATGGAAAAATTGACACCCGCTGGACCTCACAGAAAGACGGAGAGAAATCGCTTGAGTTTGTTTTCCCCGAAGAGCGGACGGTCGGCTGCATCCAATTTCTGAATGGATGGGGCGGAGCAAAAAACTGGAAAGGCCTGCTGGAGGACTACAAGATCGCATATCACGACGGCACCAAATGGGTTGAGATGTCCGCGTTCAACATCCGGGACGGCGCATACAATTTCGCCCGCGACTACCAGGTCTACGGGCTCGAGTGGACGCCCGAAGAGCTGGTGTTCTATTTCAATGGCAAAGAACTCCGGCGCGAGAAAAACACGTTCTGCCACAGCCCCGCACCAGTCTGGCTGAGCCTCGCGATCATTAAGTGGGGCGGGGCCATCACCGATGCGATCGACGGCACAGCCATGGAGGTCGACTACGTGCGCGTCTACAAGCGGAAGCAGTGATCCGCTCTAAAACGAGAAGCTGATGCTCGCGCCTCCCCAGAAGGTGTTTGGCTCGGTCTCCACCAGGCTGACCAGCGCACGGCTATAGGCAGCGTAGGCCGAAAGGGTGATGTGCTCGCTGAGCTGCACGGGCACCGCGAGCCCGCACTCCAGCTGGTTTGGCCCGTTGAAGAAAACTTCTTCGCCGTCGCCTGCCGTCTTCGCATTGTATTGGAAATTCACCCCGAATGCCCCCCATGGCTCAAGGGCGACAACGTCCTTCCAGAGGGGAACGCGGCCATCCAGCCGCATCACCAGAAAACTTGAACCCGCCTTGGCAAAGCCCTGGCCGTCCGCTTCGTCAGGGCCGAGGTTATAGGCATAGGTGAGCGAAGGCGTGAGCGTGGCCGGGCCGACCTGGAGCTCATACTCCGCCCCCGCGAAGAGTTCGTGCGAGTAAAAGCTGTCGGGAGCGTAGCCGTCATAGAAGGCATAGCCGGCGCTGAACTCGAGTCCGCCGATCGATCGCACATAGGCAATGGAGGCATCGAGCTCGCGGTAGGCCGTTCCTTGGGTTGCAGAGCAATGCCAGACGTCGAAGACCAATGCATCCTCATCGGTCGGGCTCCATGTGACATTGAGATCTGTCCAAGCGATGCCCGATCCGTAGCGGCCGCCGTCGCGCAGGGCATTGACCCCGCGGAACATGTAGAGGCTGTCCCAGCCGGCGCTGAGCGAGGCGCTCCAATCCTTCTCCTCCACAGGATGGATCAGCTTGGACTCCGGCTGGCCATCGACGAATGCCTCGATAAGCGGCCACCAGTCGTTCTTGGTCTGGTTCAATGTGCCAGTGAAGCAAATGCCACGTTCCGGCCAATAGTAGGCGAACGAGTTGCCGTGTCCATCATGCCCCCAGACTTCTCCGCGGCCATCACCGAGGTCGACGCGGTAAAGCCCCATGCCATAGGTGATCCCCTCTCCGCCGGTGGGGACGGCTTTCCGCATCTCCTCAAGGGTTTCCCTTCGCGCATAAAGACGCCCAGAGGCCAGTCCTTGAAGAAACATCTGCAGATCATGTGCGGTGCTGACGAGTCCGCCCCCGGCCCAGTCGGCACTCTGCCGCGGAGTGCCGTCCAGGTCCTCCCTCCCTTCGAACCGGTGGCTGACCAAGCGGCCCCTCCGGTCCTCGCGGTAAGAGAGCCAGGTGTCGCGCATCCCCAGCGGCTCGAAGATCATCTCCCGGAAAACGCGGTGGAGCGGGCGCTGGGTCGTCCGCTCGATGATAACTCCAAGCAGGACGTAGTTCGTGTCGGAGTAATGAAACCGCCCGCCGCGCGGTCCGGCGGGAAGCTTCCGGGCATAAACGAGGATCTCATCGGGCTTCCAAAACCGCTCCGGCCGCGCAAGAAATGCGCGCAGGAACGCGTTGCTCCCGCGGAGGTCCTTGGGTCCATCGGTCCAATAGTGCGGGAGCCCGCTGGTGTGCGTGAGCAGCTGGCGGATCGTGATGTCCGGATCAAAGCCGCCGGCCAGCCCGGACGGGAGCAGGTCCCCCAGCCTCGCATCGAGCTTCAGGCGACCGTTCTCGACCAACTTGAGGACCGTCGCCGCCGTGACCGCCTTGGTGATGCTGGCAATTTCAAACGGCGTTTCCGGCGACATCGGCGCAGTGCCCGGTCCGGCAATTTCTCCTGAGGCGCCTTCCCAGAGCACCCGGCTGGCATCGCTGACGCGGAAGATGCCGCCTCCGTATCCCCGGTTGCGCTTGACGAGGCGGTCGAGGGTCTCCTGCAACTCAAGACCGTCGGACCCGACGCCATACCCATGGCTCTGAACATGAATCGCCAGGATGACGGAAAACAGGATCCGCGGGAGCGTCTGAAAAAAATTCGATTTTCTATTCATGATCCGAGGATCGTCCGGACGAAGGCTGACAGGATGCTCGAGCGCCTCCAAGCGGAAAAGGCGGCCCGCCAACACGGGTGCGTAGGGCTGAACTTTTCCAACATCTGCGTCGTTTTCTTAATTCTGCCCAACCTGTTTCGACATGTCAGTTTCCACAACTGTGCGGACACGCGATGGCCTCCTGCGCGACACCGGGTTTGCGCTCATGGCTGGCAGCTCAACCGAGGCGGCCACCGCATGGACGTATGACAATGCCGGACGCGCATCGAGCATGAACGCAACATCAACGGGCGCGGCCCCGCAGACGTTTACCTATCAATGGGTGGCCGGTCGCCCGCAGCTGATCGACCGGGTGGTCGAAAGGAAAAAAGGGTCAGGCCTATATTTTAAATGTTCTCACCCCCTACGATACGGCCAACGCCACGGGAGGCACGGTTTACACGCGGGACGTCCTTAGCAGCGAAACGTCTAGCCGGGGATGTTCGCCAGAAATATTTCGCTTGACCAGACGCACGTGATTACGCACGCTTTACCCATGCAGACAGTCACAGCCACAACAGCACGCTCCATGATCTACAAGCTCCTTGACGATGCCTCGGACTCTCACGAGCCGATTCAGATCACAGGCAAGCGGTCCAGTGCTGTTCTCGTTGCCGAGGACGACTGGCGGGCCATTCAGGAGAGCCTGTATTTGGTTTCGATTCCGGGTATGAGGGAATCCATTCGTTCCGGACTCGCCACTCCAGTCGCTGCGTGTGCCAAGAAGCTTGATTGGTGAAATACCTTCTCGTCTTCACCAAGCAAGCGCAGAAGGACGCCAAGAAGATTGCAAGCGCCGGACTCAAGCCGAAGGCACAACTTCTATTGGATATTCTAGCGGATGATCCATTCCAGAACCCTCCCCCCTACGAGAAGCTCATCGGCGATCTTGCTGGCGCATATTCCCGAAGAATCAATATTCAGCACAGACTTGTTTATCAGGTGCTCAAGACTGAGCGAGTTGTTAAGGTATTGCGGTTGTGGACGCATTACGAATAAAAACAATGCGAGCAGACCGATGGACCTCCTA
>Ga0209398_1000292_pt1 | contig 32927 bp, 33 predicted proteins | sample AshMeaBigSpring_FD_184125 | JGI IMG/M metagenome (GOLD analysis project Ga0209398, IMG submission 184125) | Groundwater microbial communities from Big Spring, Nevada to study Microbial Dark Matter (Phase II) - Ash Meadows Big Spring (SPAdes)... | ecosystem: Environmental > Aquatic > Deep...
AGACCTTGAAGAAGAAATTAGCAAACAAATGCTCCGTATCCATTGCGATACAACAGAAGGGATTTTTAGAAGAAAATTAACAAAAAATCTATGGTATAGTGCAGATACACCTTACCTTATAATCGCGAATTGCGAATTTAATTGTATTATAAGACGTGAAATACACCGGCTGCGATTTACGACGGCCGCTCCCGATAGGGGCGGATGTCGTTAAATCGCTTGTTATGTGTGGTGATTTCTTCATTGTCCGATTTTTTTTTGCGTTGGCTGGCAGGCTCTTTTGGCAGCTTTGTCCTTGATAGTGAGCATTGAACGACTGACAAATGTGCCTGACTTTGTGATGGATTTTGATTTCATTGATTTCTGTTTTTTGTGATGTCAAGTATATTTTGGAAAATTCGTTCAAGTAAACTGTATTCTTGTGTATTGATTGAAACACTGGCTTTCAGACTGGGTTGAATTGGGATTTCTTTGTTATAGGAAGTTTTTAATCCCGTGGATAATTCAATTCTTACTCGGTACTTATCTTCAGTGGGTAGTAAACCAATGTCGACTACTGTGCCTTGCAAAGTACCATATTGATTACTTGGATAATTTTCTAGATTAATTATAGCTTTTTGACCCACTTTCAATGTTCCCGAAGACCTTATCGGTAAAAAACCTTCAATGGTCAATATTTGATAATTGATGTTTTGTGGAATGATAGTGATTATAGGTTCTGACGCTTTGATGTAGTCATTAGGATTAATGCTTTGATTAAATGCTATTCGACCTGATATTGGTGATTTGATTATGTATTTATCTTGCCACTCAATTATTTTGCTTTTTAAATCATCTATAAGTTGGTTGATGGTAAAAATCCTTGTGTTTACGCCATTTCTATGTTCTGCGGTAAGTTCGGCTATTTGGGTTTTTAATTGTTGTATTCTTACCTCATTACTAATGATATTGGATTTGAAGGCTTCAAGATTTCGTTTTTCATTGAGCAATTTTGATTCTGCCTTTTCTTTATCTACTGGTGCTATTACTCCATCTTTTTCTAGGCTCAAATTTCGACTGTAGTCTTTTTCTGTCAAAGAAACATCCTGATGATAGTATTCTCCTTGCTTATTCAATGAGTTGTTTAATTTGTTAATTTGCTTAATCTCTTTTTCCAAAGCATCAATTTTTACAAAAACTGATGCATCTCTTAGAAAGTTTTGGAACTCTAAAAATGTTTGATTCAGATTTGCATAGTTTGGAGTCATTTCTCCTAATTGAAGTTCGTTCGGTACTTCTATTTGTAAGTAGTCAGGAATGTGTGATATGGCTTTAAATGATTCACTAAATGAATAAAACTGATGTATGCTTTGCTCATCCAAAGTCGATTGAATCGTAAGTAAAACATCACCTTTATTCACTATACTTTTATCTTTTGCAAAAAGTGAATCAATCAATCCACTGACCTTGGGTACTATTTCAATGGGTTTTTGACCTACTACATGTTCGCCTTGCATACTCAATTTATCTGGATATTTAATAAAATAAGCCACTCCAAAGCACACCAACAGAAAAATAAAACCAAGTGATATTCCCCAATTCAAAATCCATCCTGGCGGCTTACCAAAAATATTCTCAATGGCAAGATGTTCTTCTTTTTGAACTATTTCAGGCATCTTGACTTATTTTTGTAGTGAACGTTCCATTCAAAGACGTATGATCTCTTTCTAAATCCAATTGATCTTGTACAAGATTATAGTAGATTCCCTGTTTAGATACCAAACTTCTATGTGAACCTATTTCAGATATTCTACCATCATTGATGACTACTATTTGATCTGCGTTTTTTACGGTACTCAAACGGTGAGCCACTACTATGACAGTTTTGTATTTATAAAACTTATTTAAGTTTTCCATGATGATTCTCTCATTCGTAGCATCAAGAGCATTCGTCGCTTCATCAAAAAACAAAAATTCAGGATTTTTATATACCGCTCTGGATATAAGTAGTCTCTGTCGCTGCCCTTGCGATACACCCATACCTTTAGATCCAATCATTGTATTGTATGATAATGGCAATGAATACACGAAGTCAGATACATTGGCTACATTCAAGGCTTGATCTAATTTTTTGAAATCCAAATCATCATCACTTTCAGCAATATTGTTTCCTATAGTATCTGAAAATATGTATCCATCTTGCATAACCGTCCCACATTTACTTCTCCAAAATGACTTGCTTATGGCTTGCAAAGGTGTATTACCAACAAGTATTCTTCCTTTTGAAGGTGGATAAAAACCAAGTAGTAATTTGAGTAAGGTCGTTTTTCCGCTACCACTTATACCGACAATTGCAGTCACTTTACCCGATGGAATAATAAGATTAATATTGTCCAAAACATCTTTTTCCGAGCCGTTGTATTTAAATGAAAGATTTTCAAGAATTAAATCTGCATTTTCTTGTATTTCTTGTATCAAATTATCTTCTGCTTTTTCTTCCGCTTCCACTTCGGTGATTTCATTCATCCGGTTTAGACTCAATTTGGCATCCTGTACAGAGCGAAGAAATTGAATGAATTGGTCAAATGGAGCATTCAACTGACCAACGATGTATTGTATGGCGACCAAAGTACCCAATGTGATGCTCCCACCGATTACAGATTTGGCTGCGAGGAATGAAATGATGATGTCTTTGAGCCTAGTAAAAAACAATGCCCCGAAATCTTGATATTGTCGTAGAGATAAAGAATTGGATTGTACTCTAAACAAGACACCCTGTATGTCAATCCATTTCCATCTTCTTTTTCGTTCACTTCCTTGCAATTTGATTTCCTGCATACCGTGTATCATTTCAAACAAGGTATGTTGATTGTCTGATTGCTGTTGAAATGCCAAGTAGTCTATCTTTGCTCTTTTCTTCATGAAAAGTAATACCCACAGAACATACAAAGTGGAGAAAAAAGCAAAGACAAGAAATATAGTCAAATCATAAAAAAGCAAAATCCCACTAAAGACAATCAAAGTCAGGAATGAAAAAACTATATTTAGCACCGAACCTGTTAAAAACTGTTCAACCCGATAGTTGTCGTTAATTCTCTGTACTAAATCGCCTACGTTCTTACTATCAAAATAACCCAATGGCAATTGCATGAGTTTGCTTAGAAAATCTGAAATGAGATTGACGTTGATTCTTTTGCCTATTTGCAAAATTATCCACGATTGTATGAACTGCACAAAAGTTTGGCTTGTAAATAAAACCAATTGAGCTATCAATATTAACCAAATAAAATTGAGATTCTGATTCTGTACTCCCACATCAATCAATGACTGAGTAAGAAAAGGAAACATTACCTGAAAGAGCAATCCTACAATGATTCCAATGACAAATTGTATGATTAGTCTCCTATAGGGTCTTAAATACTGGAAAAGTGATGACCAAGAATTACTCGAATCCTTATCAACACCCAAGTTTCGGCTATAGAATTCTGGTGTAGGTTCTAAACCCAAAACAATACCTTTGTCTCCATCGCTGCACCATGACTTTTCAAATTGTTCTTTGGTGAGTTTAATTTTACCGTGGGCTGGGTCGGCTATCCAAACGTGACGGTGGTTGATTTTATAAACAACTACGAAGTGTTTTTGATTCCAGTAAGCTATACAAGGAAGAGGAAAATCAAGTAAACCTGCTTTATCCGGTTTAGACAAAAAATTAATCCTCACAATTATGGTTCTAAGACCAAAATACTCAGCTGCGGAAGAAATGCTTTTTAACGAAACACCAGTTTTTGATGTACCACATTTGAATCTTAGAGTAGGTATATTGATATGTTTTTCGTAAAAGGACAATATCATGCCTAAGCATGTAGGGCCGCAGTCAGCATCATCTAATTGTCTTATTAGTTTAATTTTATTCATAACTCACCTTAAATTGTAATACTGGATTGTTAGCTCCTTTAATGGATTTTTAGTCCAATCATCCCACTCACCTTTATAAGGATCATACCCGCATTTTAGAGGTGCTGAGTACTCATTTAAAGGATCATCAATAAAAGCTCTACAATCTGTACATATATATCTGAACTCACAGTCTTTGCATTTCTCAATTGTATTTTTATTTATCTCCCATATCCCTGTAAATTCTGAATTTTTTAATACATCAGAAATTGTCGTGTTATCCACATGACCGTAACTTTTTTGCATACTAGGACAATTCTTAATATTACCATTTTTATCAATGGCTATCTTGCGGTTCAAACATGAATTGTAGGACATAGACTCCGTGAAATTCTCAATATTAACTGAAAAATATTTATGATGAATACAACCACAAGCACTTTCATCTAGTATATTATCCATTGTAGATAATATAGTACCCTTACCATATCCACCTGAATCATATACTATTTTATTAAATGGGGCTCCGTACAAAACTATTGAAGAGAATTTTATGTTACTATCTATAATCCCTCTTATTTTATCTATTAATCCTATGTCATATGGAAATAAGCATTGTATTGAAATAAAATTATTACCGAATAGCAAATTACTTATATCTTCCATTTCATTAATAGCCGGTGGTCTATAAAATCTTATTTGTAAATGGCGACAACCTAAATCCTCAAGCTGAGTAAATTCCAAAGAGAAATCATGATGATAATCATTTGACACATCAATTATTGCATTTGAAATACTTGATGGATAATTCCAGTTTAAAATTAATGTTGGAAAATTTTCTAATTCACTAATGTTACTTAATTCAAGAACAAGTTCATTATCAAGTAAAAATTCAAAATACTCATTCAAAATATGATGATGTTCTCTACTTACATTCTCAAAAGTCTTTGCCAAATGAATGTATCTTTTATCTACAAATAGATTCGACAAGGACAATGGTATTAAATGATACGAGTTTCGTTGCAAATCGCATATGATAGATCGGATATGTCCATCTACTATCATGCAGTTTGCAAAAAGACTAAGTATTCCCTTTTTTTTCATTTTCATCCATTTGTGCAAAATCAACTATTTTAGATATTGGTTTATAAAAAGGTCTCGTTAAATGAGACTTAGTCTGATGTTTAACATAACTGGCAACTTTAAGCTCCGAAGCAGATGACATTTTAATTTCCCACGTTGATGCAATGAATGGAAACTTCTCCGGTGACTGAGCTATTTGGTCCGTTATATTCTCAAGAAATTCGTTTATATTCATAGTTTTATAATTTAATGAGTAATTCTGCGATCTCTTTTTCTAAAAAATAATTACAATTTCGACTAAGCCACTGAAATTGCCCTATAGGGTTTACTTCCAAAAAGATATATTCGTTTTGTGGAGTCTGAATAATATCAAAAGATCCACTATCAAGTCGGTTTTTATTCATTAATGTCTTTAGTTTCTTCTGTAAAAAAGAAGGCAACATATACGGCACTACTCTATTTGGTTTGGCATGGTCGTAGTTTCTAAAATCGACTATTGTTTTCGGGTTGTTTTGACTGAAAATAGCCATTGTATAAAAACGACCTTTTAAATAAAATGATCGTAGCTCAACTTTTTTATCAATGTATTGCTGAAACATACTATGTAAAAATATTTGAGGAAATGAGTCTATATTTTCCAAGGTAATCAACAAAGTAGGAGCATTAAGCCTGATCTCTTTATTTTTATATTTGAAACAGCTAAATGGATTTTTTACTGGTTTGCAAATAATTCTATCATGCTTCATTAAAAACTCCTTCACTCTTGCAATGTTATTTGTAATAAGTGTTTCAGGTATTTGTAATCCTAAACCCAAACAATCTTGTAATATATTAAGTTTTTCGATACCATTGTCTGAGAATTTATTTATTCCGTTATACGATTCAAAGGATTCAACGAAGGAGACTATAGGATCAATGTTTTCCTTTGCGATACCTCTCACCAGAAAATCACTTTCAGTTGTATATGAACTTCCTAACTTATACTGACCTCGTCTGTACCAATATGGACTATCATTAGATATTTTGCAATCATTTAAATTCAAAAATGAATGTTCATTGCTAAGGAATACTTCGATACATTGAATATTCGTATCATCAAATAGCTTTCTTATCTTCCTATTGGGTGCTAAATAATTTATCCATGACATTACGTCATCGGTACTGGTATCAAATGAATCGGATTGTATGATTATATTTTTAGTTGTCATTTTACATACATTTCCAAAATCCATAAAATAATTTAAAGCCATATTTTTCTTCAAATTGTTTCTTCTTTTCATCTACTTCGAATTCCACAATATTCCACTGTGACCTAAGTGTATTGACCTTATCTTTGTCAACTGAAAACTTTTTATAGTCACAAAAAAGATTTAAGTAAAACATACCATTTTGAACATCTGGATATTTGCATCTATAAAATTTTGAGTTTACATCTCTGTACATATTATCAAATAAACACCCTATTTCACGAGGGTGAATTTCGCATTTTAACATAGCTGTATATAAAATTTCTTGCAGTTCTAAAAAAGCACACTGATTATGTATTAGTAAAATCAAGGGAATTGTATTCGAGAACGATTCGTCTTCGGTAGTATAATAATCTATATTGGAAGAAAACTTGTACTTCCTATTGTCTAAATCAAAATCGGGCTTACCTTTATTTTTAAAGATATCTTTATCATCTATGCCTATAATTTTTGAACTTGGAAATCCATATTTATTTATCCAAACCTTTATTTTCTGTATACTATTTCTCTTTTTAATAGCGTATAACTCATCAGGCTGACTCTTTTGGATTTGATCCTCAATTCCTAAATCATATACTTTAAGCAAGTATTCATAATTGATATTTTTTAAGTAAATTTCTCTATTTTGTTTTGCTTGTTCCGAAAAAGATGTGTCACTTGTAATATCATAAATTAAGGGTTGAAATAATGGAAAACTGTGTAGATGCTTCATCTGGAGTCCATACTTAAATCCTTTCAACAAATATTCTCTATATTTAATATTTCCTTCGAATACACTAATCTGTGCAGCGTTTATTAAATCCTTCAAGAAAACAAAATTATATTTTCTAAAAGCTTCGTCATAATACGCAAGAGAGCTATCTACATCATTTTCAATAAAGTAGCATCTTTCGGCTTGATTAATCAGTGCATGATATGTGAGATAGGTTGTATCACAAATATTATTATTATTTGCTTTTAAGTTTGAATTAGACATTAAAAAAATTATAATTAAAAAAACAACCTTCATGTTTCAAAACATTTATGTTAAAAAATAGGAATTGGTCGATTCTATCGACCAATTCCATTCAGACTAGCAAGGTCCTCTGCGATAATCAACACCTTCACCATCAACAGTATGTTGACCATCATCAGTACCTTTATCAAGGCAATCAGAACCTGAGGTTCCATCATTGCTCTTATAAGTAGTTGCAGTTGGTGCACCTCCTATAATGCTAAATGAATCCATAATCTCACTTGATTTAAAAGCATCAAATTTTGAGCTTTTAATTGATTCAAAATTCATAATTATTGAATTTAAAATTATTGAATCCCCAATCCGTCTCGAGTCTGGGGTTCGTACGTCCATGTTGTTTTCTTGAAATCCTACGTATGAGTTCAAGAGGGAAGGGATGGAATTTCCCATACAAATAGCTATTTTGTATTTTTTGAAACATCACGGTAAGGTTTGCAGAACTGTGGTTGTGGTGGTGTGGGCTGGCTTTGCGGGTATGCAAAACCACCTCTGCCACAGTGCATGTAGGATTTAATCCTTTGATTTTCTGTATTTTATTCATTTCTACCGTCATGTTTTTTTGTTTCATCACACATAACATTACCTTAGAAGAACAATGCAACCCTACAAAATATTTTTATTTGTTGTATCTTTTTTTAAAAAAAAATTATTTTTTTCAGCGCAGAACCAGAGAACCACCATCTCCCCGTCTCCCTCCCTGCGCACTAATTTTTTGGGGTTGGGGGAAGGCTTTAGCTGGAAGCTGTAGATGGCATTGGCTAAGCTGAGGAGCTAGGAGACTTCTCTGATGGTCTATTTTGTGGGAACGGAATATTTATTTTGCAAAAAAGCCGGCCCTATATCCCACTATCCGGCTCAAGGCAGTAAATAATCCCCTTAAAGGCAAATCCTCAAATCCACCACCCTGTACTTGGTGGAAGGGATACTTTAGATGTAAAACTATTTCATTTAGTGTTAGTTCATATCTTATAACCTATACTTAATATGGGTGCTAAATTAATGGTTCGGTTGTTTTTCAATTCATCATTTATAATTAACAAATCTATATTTAATAGCATACCTAGATTTATGTAGTAATTCTGTTTAGGCGAAATCCCAAGACTATACTGTCCATTAAATCCCATTTTATATAGCTTTTCTTTTTGTAGGTCGAGGTAAATGGCCGGCAAGATGAAAGGTTGCGATGTATAAAATTGTCTATAAAAACTTATATCAAAATTTATACCAGTGATGTTTTCAAAAACCAAATGGCTAGTGATAGGATAGGATTGTAAGTATCCTACTAGCGTAGAGATAAATTCATTCCTTTGGTACACAGCAGTCAATGTAGGGGTATCATAAAATGCAAATTGATTTACTTTGGGAGCAAAGTCTACTAAAATCCCTCTTCCCTTTTCATTTATATACTTATAATAAAGTCCGAATTCGAATTTTACATCATTGTAGGAGGGCAGGTTTTTATCTCCCAGCATCGTTTCTATATTATAATAATTTGCTCCACTAAAATTCAATCCTACAATATGGGATTGCGAAAATAATCTTCCAGAAGACGAAAAAAGAAGGCAAATAATTAATAATGAGATTCTGAACATAAATAAAAATAATAAAATAAGTGAGAAAAATTAAATTAAAAAAATTTAATAGGCTACCCAATAGCATGCATATAGAAAAAATGATTTAACTAAAGCATCTCTAAAATCATTTAAATTTATTATTTTAACTGCCATAATACATTAAATACAAAAAGTTGTATTTCGCACTTTTAGATAAATTATGATTATAGAGATGCCCTAAAATTGAAAGCAAGGATGCAAAAATGGCTACTATCAAAGCTCACAAAATCCTAATTCTGTCTTAAAACTATATTGCTAATCAAAAACCATTTATGTGTATAATATTTCACCCAAAACTAATAATAATGGTAAAAAAAATTAGCTACAATTGATATCTCCACAGGCTGTACATCCACACCAACCACAGCAAGCTGCTACGGCCGAGATTCCACCTGCTGCCAATATAGCTGCTTCAGGTCCTAATAAAACAAAACCCGCAGCTCCTGCCGCATCGAAGACTGAGATACATATCCAATGATACCATCTGCATTTCCTTCTATCGGTATGAATGTCTGTTTTTTCTTCAAATCCTTCAGACCAAAATTTTAGCGAATTTACAAAAACAGATGAAAATGCAAATAATACATTTTTATCTTCCTGATTTAAGGCCGAACAATTAGTCATTTTATCAAAATCTATGGTCAAGGATACTACTTCATGTATAGAAGATGTCTTTTTAACGTCTTCCAGATACTCGCGTATTATTTCAAGACTTTCCAAGCTGATCCGGCTATTGAGATACCTGATGATATCATAATCCGCTCGTTCTATCTCAGTCAATATATCATCTAATTCCGTTGCACAAATATCATTATAATTTATTGGTAAAGTAGTTAAAGAAGCTGATTGATTTAATTTGTCAACTAATGAATGAATATCCGAAAAACCGCCTCCGGCAAACACATCATCCAATATCCTATTGTGCTCCGCACCTATAAATTCCATAGGATTTACATTTAAATTCTCGGTGGGTTCATCTATTATTGGAGATTTACTACAGGAACATAGATTTGCGAAAATGGAAATGGCAATCAACAATAAAACCAAACTGTTTTTCATAAAAAAAAAATTTAAAAATTAAAAAATATCTCCCCCTTCCCCTTATACCTAGCTCCCTGCCAGCCGGCCAGTGATGCTGCATCAGTGGATTATAGTTGCTTAGGGAGGATGGCCACCTAGTATAGTTATTATTCATCCTCTACATGCAAAATCATAGTCCTAATAACAGCCATTTCTAAGGGCGAACTTTACGCCAAACCGCTTTACTGATCCCGACTCTTTAGATAAATGAATAATTTCTATTCGGATCTAAAAAATGGACATCAGCTATCGTCCCAGCAGATTACGGAATGGACAAAAAATCTACGGTAAAGTGCAGATACACAATGCCTTATAATTGCGAATTGCGAATTGCGAATTGCGAATTGCGAATTGCGAATTGCGAATTGCGAATTTAATGGTTTTATATGCAGTGAAATAGACCATTACCTTAGAAATACAATGCAAAGATACGTAATATATTTAATAGTTGTATCTTTTTTATAAAATAAATTCTTATTATTTCAGAGCCGAATCAGAGAACTACCTTCCATGTCGTTTAGTTGAAGGGTCTGCCCTGCGAAACGGATCGCATCGAAAACAATCCTTAGCGCAGATTCAATGCTGCCAATATAGAACAAAAATCTCGCGATGATACCCCACAGCATATAGCTCCGTCTATTTAGAGCGGAGGTATGAGAGGGGAGTACAAAGCGCAAAGCTCGGGCTATGAGTGCAATGAAATGAATTACCCGCCAGTATGGGAAGTGTGAAATGGAATGCAGCCTCCTAGCATCGCCATTATAAAAAAAATGCACGAAGTTCCGACGAAAAAAGTGTTATCAGTAGGAGGAGGAGCTATGTTTTGTCATTTTCGCTGCCGCCTGAGACTTTAAAAATTTGCATTATGATATCTATACCAGCCCATCCTAATTCCCGGTTTTGCGAAATATCTATGGCGGATTTACTTGCCTGCCTACCTATGCCTAAAGAAAAATTCTTCACTTTTTCCCCTATTTTTCGGCGTTCTGCCGCCTCGAAATGGGAAAAGCTGCGTCGTAGCAAGGGAAGAATAGCTTGAAAATCTTCCGTACCCAGATTTTGTACCCATTCATAGAGTAGCAAAAACAATGTGGCATCGGCCAGCAGGATCATTCCACTACCACGTAGAAATCCTTCTAACCAGGCAGCCACTTCCCTAGGAAGGCGCTTCATACTCAGTGCCAGCCTCAGCGTGTTTTCTGCAGCTAAGCCGCTGAGTACCTCGTGGTCTATCAGCAGCCTGCTCACCGAGCCGTCTATATATGCCTGGGTGCCCTTATGGCGGTGTATGGAGAGCAGGAACTCCTCCCAAGATTTATTGTGTTCTATGTTCTGCAGAAGGCATACTGCGTGTTCTATTCGGAAAATCTTATCGGCGATGGCTATTCCAGCCTCATCTACCTGAAGGCAGGCCGGGGGAAGTCCTATATAGATACGCCTCAGCATAGATTCTACCAGCACAGTGATCTGTCCGGCATCGGATCGTCTCACATTGCCATAGCGTATGATTTGTACTAGCTGAGGCACTACATTCATCAGACCCAGTACATCCTGCGTGGTAGCACTCGCCTGCTCTATGGCCCGTATGAGATGCTGTGTCAGCTGAGGCAGTTCTGAAGGTATCACCGCCTTGAGCAGATCTCCCAGTTCCAGAAGATCTGTGCTAAGAAGTTTTTTGCAGATATAGTTTTCACTGGCCAGCGCTAGGGTATTTCCAAAGGGTGCTTTTTCTATGATTTGGATAAGCAGTTCGGGTTTCCACCGCAGATTCCACTGTTCTTTGAAGGTGCCTTTGCTGCGCACGTGGTGTTTATCTCCCCATCGTATCTGTAGAAGGCAGAGGCGATGTAGAAATATGCTTTTGCCCAAGTCATTTTCTTCCCTCAGATCTAGGAGCAGAATTTTTTCTCCGGATTCAGGTTTTAGTCGCCATTTTTTTTGTTCTTTTTCTATATCAGCCAGCAGGGGTACCCTAGGTGCTAGAGCAGGCACCTCTCCTATCTGATGGCCGGTGATGAGTTCGCTGCGGATGAGCCTGAGCAGAATATCATCGCCATGACCAAACACAGAAATACAGGCATCATTTAGCTCCTGTAAGCTTACCCTGGGATAGCCTCGCAGGGCGGCCAGATTTTGCGCCAGCCGGATGGCCTCTATCACTTGGGCGGAGGAGATATCCATATTTTTTTTGCGAAGCATAGCCGCCACTTTAGATAGCCAGCGCAGCCCTTCATCTGCCAGATAATCCCAGATGTGTTCATAATACCCCGGCGAATATACCCCGGCACCATAGCCACTATCATAAGCCAGGCGATCATTTGTCCAGGGGATCCAGGTGGCGGAGGTCTTGGTTTTAGGCAGTTTTTTCAGCAGCTTATCATCATCTTTGGCCTTAAAGCCGGTGAGCTGAAGGGTGCCTATATGCCAGGCTCCGCAGATAATGAGGATGTTTTCATATCCATCCTTTTGGGCTTGCCTTATGCTGCGGCGCATCCAGGCTTCGCGGAGTTTTTCTATATAGGGACCGGGGATGAGATCATTTCCTCTTATTTCTGTAAAGGCATTGTTTATCTCCAGAGTAAGATTAACATGGGTAATGGTGTCTTCGGCATATAATTCCCACCAGAGTTCTTCCTGGGTACTATAGCCGGCGGCCTTTCCCAGTGCTGCTATAGGGTCAAATTTTTCTACCGCCATTTCGGCCGATGTAAGCGTTTCTTTTTTTTCTTTTTTTAGGGCAAAGGAATGATAGCAGGGCAAGTCCATCCAGCGCAAGGGTATATTATGGGCAGTACTATATTGTATGGCCTGCCACTCTGGCGAATACCGGGCAAAGGGATAGAAGACGGAGTGGGCCGGCTCCTCTGGCATATAAATAAGCAGGGCTACCGGCAATTTAAAGCCGGGATCTAATGTCCATAGCAGCATATCCTGGGCATCGGGGGGGCCTTCCACCAGCACACAGTCTGGCTTGTACTGTTCTATCAACAGGAGGACCCTTTTGGCTGAGCCCGGGCCGTGATGGCGTATGCCGCAATAATGTAAAGACAAAAAAGCAGAGATAAATTTTCTGTAAAATCTACTGTGGGTAATCGTGCGCTACCGCTTGTACTTCTTCACAAAACCTACAGATGCTACTGGCTAAACCGGTATTTCGGCGGGTGCGCCCGGCGATGGATTTAAACACGGGTCCACTGTTTACCTCATCGCATTCCAGACAGGGATTGAGCGTGCCATCGGGATTATTATAGGGCATACTCATATCCAAGCAGTACTGCAGGCAGTGGGCTTGGGTATTGCGGGTATTGTAAGCCCATATCTGGGCACAGGGGTGGCTAAAACCCAAGCCTTCTATACAGGCTATGAGGGAGTCCAGTGGCTTAGAGAAATTGAGTAATCCGCATTGTCTCACCGGCGTACCCAGGTCTCTATTTTCTGCATAGACAGCGAAATCCTGCAGCGTAGAACACAGACCACAGGCATCGTGATGCGTGAGTATGGCCCCAGCATCCTCGGCATCCTGTACGCTGGCAAAGCTTTCTAGATGGTATAGCCTATTGGCCAGGTCTTCTACCACTACTGCACATACCGATGGTGAGGATAAGGGCGGCTCAGTATCATAGGGATTGGCACTAAGGGTGTCCATAGGAGCGGTGAGATTCCAAGAGCGCAAGCCGGCCAACTGGGCTTCGTCGAAATTTTTTGATGTAAATTCTTTGCAGATACAAGAGGCCTTGCACAGCGTACTATCCAGACCTGTGGCAGCGATGGGTTCGCCAAACATAGTATTGTCACAGGGTATGGGCTCAGGATCATCGTGGCGGCAGGCCGGCAGAGATAAGAGGAGCAAGCCGAGAAAAAGGGGCAGAAAAAAGGTTTTCATGTCGGTTGTTTTTATTGGGCTTGAATTCAAGTAATAAATGCAACTTTTAGGGGTTGCCGATTACAGAACTTTTTTTCAGAAGAGAGAGGGAAAAATTCCCTCCCCCCGCCTGAATGGAATAGGTTTCGTAATTTGGCTCCCGGTCAAAAAAGTTCAAATATGAGTCACCTAACCGATGAGCAAAGGTACACAATTCAATCCTTAATTGAATTAGGCTATATTTATAGCCAAATTGCCGACAAAATAGGCAAAGATTAATCAGTTGTAAGCCGTGGAGTAAAGCGCAACTGTCATCTGCGAAGTTCTACTTACAGTGCTAATTTAGCTATTAGAAAGTGCTCAGAAAGACATAAAAGTAAGACTAAAAATCATAGGTTTACTTCAACTGTTATTGATTATGTTAACAATCAACTTGCTAAAGATTATAGCCATGAACAAATAGTTGGTCGGGTAAAAATAGACAGTGTGGACTGTGTATCGCATGAACGAATTTATCAACATATATGGTTAGATAAAAAAAAGGGAGGTAGTTTGTATAAACATCTACGTACAAAAGGAAAAAAGTATCGAAAACGGTCTTCGGCAAAGGATCGTAGAGGAATAAAAAAGAATGCGAAAAGCATAGATGAGCGGCCATCTATAGTTGAAGAAAGAGCAAGGCCAGGCGATATAGAAATTGATTTAGTAATGGGAGCAAACCACAAAAATGCGATCCTAACTATGAATGTTAGGTACTTAGGAATGGTAAAAATTGTAAAAGTTTCAAGTAAAGAGTCAGAAGCGGTTAAGGATGCCATAATTAGATCAATAAATTCCTGGAAACCATTTCTAAAGACAATCACATCAGATAATGGAAAGGAATTTGCCTGCCATGAAATGATAAGCGAAGAACTTGGAATTCCATACTATTTTGCACATCCATATTGTAGTTGGGAGAGAGGATCCAATGAAAATATTAATGGTCTAATAAGACAATATTTTCCTAAAAAAACTAATTTTGAAAATGTCAGTAACGAAGAAATAAAATTGGTGGAAAAAAAATTGAATGACAGACCAAGAAAAAGATTTAATTTTGCAACACCAAATGAAAAATTTATTCAGGAAGTTGCATTTATGACTTGAATCCACCGTATAAAAAGAGTTGTTTTAGGTATATTTTATACCCTGTGCAAATATCCAAAGAATAAAAAAACCATATAATTTTAATTTTGTATTAGAAATGCTACATAAGTGGAGGATACAATAGAAAGACGAATTCGCGATACTGTCTTTATATTAGCTCTGATTTGTAGTTTTCTATTTATAGTTATTTCTACCTATCCGCTATCCGGAGAGCGGCAGATAGAAAAAGTATAGAGCCAGTGGAGCTGCGACCACTTTAATACATGGCAGCAAGGGGATGCTGAAAACCTTTAGAAGAGAGTAGGGGAATAATTTATAATAATAATTTTTTATGGAAAAGTTTAAAACAGATATTGGTAGATTTATAGATCTAAAAATATCAGCTCTTGAAAAAATCTACGGCGGTTGGGTTAGAATTACTCACTGCAATGGCGGAGCAAGTGACGATCATATTGAATTTGATGACGATACTGGATGCGTAATCGGATATGGAGGAGGAGATTGTGTAAGAATTAATACATCTGGCAGCCTACTCATTAACAAATAACCTGCCAAACAAATTTTAATATGAAAAACATAAGTAATTTTATGAATAATGCCAATTGTTTTGTGGCTATAAAAAATTTAGAACGAATAGTTGGGGGCCAATGTGAAGAGACATGTAGAAATGGGGTCGAATCATCTGATTATATTATTAAAGATTGTATTAGTGATGGTGATTGCCCAAATGATCCGACATTAATATTTACATCATCCTCACAGTTAAAGAGTAGGTAAATAATGTTTTATAGATCGAAAGGGAGATGTGATAAAACAAGCTCCCTTTCTTTTAATTAACTTAGTTCTTTGATGCAGATTGAAAAATCAAATGAAAAAAGATTTAACGTATTTTACAATAATTGGCTTTCTAATAATGAGTTTTTGTTTATCTTGTAAAGATGAAACAATTAGTTATATAGATTTTTACAGAAGCACTAGCCAATTTGTCTTATCTATTGGCTTAAAAGATAGCACATTGATAAAAAAGAATTTGCGGGATTTATTAAAGTTATATCCTAGAAACAACAATCTGCCTATTAGTGAAACCTTTTTCTGGAAAATTCTGTATCATGCGAAGAAAAATAATGTGGAGATTGATGATGTCATTAAAGACCTGCCAGTTTATTATTCTGATTCAATTTCATTTATAACTGGTTTACCAATTAAGTATAGGACTAAAATAATTAATAAAATATCTGGCATAAATAAAAGCTTGTTGAAGCACAAAGAGGAAAAATTGCTTTCGACATATTTAGACTCCCTTGGTGTTATGGATCAGCATATTTTTCTGGAAAAAAGCGATCCTCTCTATAATCTGATTCCCAGTTTTGTGAAAAAATTATCGAAAGACACCTGTGAATTTTCTATAGATATGGATATTTATTCAAAGTCTCTTACAGAATATTTACTTTTTATCTATGATAAATTTGGGCTCTTAAGTAGTACGAATTGTCATAGATGCAGGTCGCTGGAAACAAGTTTGCTGCATATTTCAAATTGGACTGAATACCAGCGTATTTCACACTTAGTAGATAAACTATTTAAACAGGGATACATCTCTACCTATTCCTATGCGTGGATATACGATAGAAACTACAATGAAAAATATCACACTTATTACTACTACTGGGCACTACCTGAAAACCCTATTTATAAAACGAATTTTATTCCTATGGATAAACTTCCTAATAGTACCATTAATATGATAAACCTAAGAAGGGATAGCATAGGATTACCAAGACTACCTGCAAAATTCTTTTTGCTAGATACAGCTATATGATACTAATAATAAGTGAAAAAGGAGATGTCTCCACTCATAAAGTAATACATTGGTTAAAATATTTTAACGCAAAATTTATTGTTGTTTTTCCAGATAATCAACCAGTAGATTGGAAGATTAGTATTAAGGATAATACATCTGATGTTTATTTTAAGTTAAATAATAAGAAATACAGCATTAAAGATTTTAAGAAAAGATGGTATAGACGAGGCCAATTGCCTAGATTTGTTCTCAATCATGATGCGAATGATCCCAAATCCATATATACCTTTAATGAATTAAGTAAATTAGGTGAGTTTTTAATGTGGAAATTTAATTCTATACCTGGTATCAATGAAATTGGCTATGGAAACGTAAACAAATTAAAATCACTATGGATGGCAAGAGATATTGGTTTAAATATTCCCGAAACAATAATTTGTAACCAAAGAGAAGATATCTTAAACTTTAATTATAGTATAATAAGCAAGGGCATTTATGGTGAATCATTTCATATTGGGAATAATAGTTATTTTCATGGCACTAAACTATTGGACATACAGGATGTCCCATCGCAATTCAATTATTCGCTTTTTCAGGAGAATGTTCAGAAAGAATTTGAGATACGAGTGTTTATTTTAAATAACTATTTATACTCAATGGCTATATTTTCGCAGGAACACTCAGAATCCAAGCTTGATTGGAGACTAGGTAACAGCATATCAAGCCGAATAAGGAAGTCTCCATATCAACTTCCTATAGAGATTCAGAATAAGCTTCATTTATTAATGAAATCACTTGGATTAAATTCTGGCTCTATTGATCTAATAAAAACCCCAAATAATGATTTCATTTTTTTAGAGATAAATCCAGTAGGTCAATATGATTTTATTAGTCTATTTTGTAACATTAACTTAGATGAAATTATTGCATTAGAATTAATTAATAGTATGGTATGAAAAACTATTCTATCCCAGCTTATAAATTGGAATCTGTTAACATCATAGATGTATTAGAAGAAAAAAAGAGTTTGGCGGATCAAGTAGGATCGGTAAAACTACAAGGCAATGAATTTTTTGAATCAAAAGGATTGTTTTTAAAAACTATTGGAACCATAATAGATTATGAATCACTTGATATCTCCCCATCTACATAAAGTAATTTTATTGCATGTATCATGCAAATTGATTTTTGGAAATCAATATTCAATAATATGTGACTTAGCGAATAACGAGTTTATTCGTCTGCCTGTTCAACTAACCAAAGATTTGTTTTTGAATAATCATACATATAATTCTCTGATAGAATCCGAATTATATGATACTATATATTTATATGATTTGTTTGAAAAATTAATTGGTAAAAATTATTTAAATTTTTATGATGACACATTATTATCAGATTTTGATATTAACCTTTTAGAACCATATTCAATAGTTAACTGTATAATTGAATTCAACATCGAGCTAATAAAATATTATCCGAAAGTTATAAGGCAACTAAACAAGTTACAATGTAGAGATATTCAATTGAGATTTTATAGTCAAGTTAAGTTAAGTCAGTTAATCTCTTTTCTTAAATTATTCAACTCATCTTCAATAATGAATATTGATATAATTCTACCGTATAGCCATAATGTTATAGATGACATTTCAAATCATCTTACAATTATAAATAGAGTTACTAGAGTAATTGTTTTTGCTTCAGATAGAAATGATGTGGTTCAAGTTAAACAAATTTCGGTTATGTTTGTTATTCAAGAAATTAAAAACAATAAACATTGCGGCTTTATACATCCCAATTATTTTAACTCTTCATTTAGAAACTATACAGAAAATATAAATTATAATTCGTGTTTAAATCGTAAGATATCTATTGATTATCATGGCATGATTAAAAATTGTCCATCGTTATCTAATTCGTTTGGTAATATAAAAACTACTCAATTAGACGATGTGCTTAAAAATTGCCATTTTACTGCTTTATGGTTCATTAATAAGGATAAGATTAGGATTTGCAAAGATTGTGAGTTTAGATATATATGCACGGATTGTAGAGCCTATTTAAGTGAGCCACTAGATATTTTGAGTAAACCGCTGAAATGTGGGTATGATCCTTATCGTGGAATTTGGAAAGATTGGAAGTCATTGGTGGAATGTCTTGATGCAATAAATTATTATGAATTATGAAAGTTTCTATCCTCGTTCTAAGTATTTGTATTTTACTTACAGAAATACTTGTTATGGCTCAGGGAAGTTATATCGAATTTCATCGCCAGATTTTTAATGCCATCACGGTAGATCGCTTTGAAGAAAAAAATAAATTTGACAGTCTTATCTGGGCTGCATATAGACTATATCCAAGGAATCCTGATGTCCCTTTGCCCTACTGGTTTCAGGCGGTAATAATTAGCTCCTTTTCCGAAAAAGATTCATTGGATGCCAGTCAGTTTATAATAGAGCATCCAGTTTATACAGCTGAAGAAAAATTTTTGCCATTTGTCTGTGCTAATGAAAATTTGGTATTTAAATATCAGCAATATTATGATCCAAGCCTTTACTATCATAAAGATCACCTTCAGCTTAGTGCTTTTATAGATACCTTAATTGCAATAGATCAGATAAGCAGGAAGAATAATTCTGAAAAGTATGAGCGATTTATAAACGAGAGAAACATAAGGCACACCAAAGACATAGCAGCAAGTCATATTAATTTATTAAATGGATGGCAAATTATTATAGATAGGTTTGGACTAGTGGCATCTTTCTCGTGTGAAAGTTGCGGTTCTATACTGGCATTATTGACTCATATTGATGATTATGATTTTTTTGTTAAGCACAAGGATTATTTGTTCAGTTTGGTTGAGCAGGGTTACTTAGCACCTGGTACATTCAGCTATATTGCTGATAGATGTTATGCCGAAATAGCTGAGAAGGACAGTTTATCTATATCTAGTAATGGAAAAGGAACACTTCCCTATTATAATGGTATTGTTATAGAGTCTTTTTTTCGGTATGTAGATAGGCCATCAGAATTAGATAGCGAGGAGATAATAGTTATAAATAAGAATAGAAGTGCTATCGGCATCCCTCCTTTGCCATTCAACGATACAGGAGGCATAAAACTGGCAAGTATGGCTAGATAGCATTCTGCTATATATAATGGTATCTATCCCACCCACTACCTAGTTTCGAGGCCTTTTATTTTGCAGCAGGAGATAGCTCTTGTCGTTAAAATTTTTATCTGGCGACTGAAGAAAGAAATACCAAGATTTCCATTCTTCTTTTACTATCATTTTATCGGGAATAATACGCAGAGTATTATTTTTAACTATGCCTATCGCATCATTATTTGTCGAAATTTCCATACAATCAGAAGCGGCTGAAAGGATCTCCTGAAAAATGGGGGAGCCGGGCCAAACTTTTATTTTTTCTATAGCTATATCTTTTACTTTTTGGCTTTTATCGGCCAAAAGTGTCTGCATCCACAGGTACTCTTTCTGGTTATTTATAGGCCCTAAACCCATTAGAAATTCGGAACGGATATGGGCATTTTCTTCTTTACAAATCTTTTGTACTGCCAGAAAAGCTTGATCAGGCATCTTTTTTCGTCATCCATTTAGGAATAGTTCCTTTGGGGCAGGGTTCCCGTTTCCCATATTTCCATCCATTTATCTGGTATACTAGCCATAGAGGGATCGTCCAGCCATAGCTTTATTTGTAGTCCTAGCGGCCATTCTATTTCTATGCCGGGCTGTCGCATTAGCCACATCCATCGCTGCCCGCCGCAGTGGTCACATATTCATAGTATCGCTCATCCTTTTCGGCTAATAACATAAGACGACTCAGCTGCTAGGGCCATAGGATCCACTGTCTTTCTTTGCAGCGGTCTAGCCAGTAGTTTTGTAAATAGATGAGCCCTTGCCCATCCAGTTCATTCCATAGTGCTAAGGCATTTGCCGGCGGCAGTGGCCTATTTTCTGATGCACAGCTTTCCATACCTAAGCGCGGAAGCAGGGTAGGGGGCAGTATAGAACATTGCTCATATTGGAGGGTGAGGGAAGCTATCCGCAGGAGAGCCTCTTCGGGATTTGGAGCACTTTCTATTAAATTTTTTTGAAATTCTAATAGGGCTTTATCATCACCTATGGCTTTCGGAGGGCGGCGCTGTGTGCCCATGGTGCACAATAGTACGATTTCTCTCCAGTACATCCCGGGTACAGTATTTCTAAAGAAAGGCTTAATTGATAGGGAGCAAGCTCAATTCCTGTATATCTGGCAGGGCTTTGCCGGTTATTCCTTTTAGCGAGCCGTAGAATTGGGCCACATTCATTATCCCTTTTTCCACGGTTTTTTCGCGTTCGCTCCATATTTTCTCAAAGGCTCTTCTTTCCTTGTCTAATCCCTCATTTAGGTGTCTAAATACCTCTAGGATATTATCCATACACATCCGAAATTCATGGCTGGTAAGGTAGTCATAGATCATATTCATTTTATCTCCTTTGTTCGATTGAACAGCCATATTGCGGGTTATTTCTATGAGCCCGAAACGCAAGGCCGTGACGATCCCCTTAAACTCAAAAAAAGAACACACCCATACTCCGTCCATTAAACCGGCTTTTTCCATTCCTTTAGGCATTACCTGAGTAATGAGTACGCCTATTTGTGCATTTTCTGCTTGCTGATCTTCTCGGAGCTTAGTAAGCCAGTTTGCATTAAAGTCTTTGGTGCGTTTACTTTCATAAATGATTTTGCCACATACCTGCTGAAACTCATTGCGCACGTGCTGTAATACATCTGCCCCCCGGGCACCTTTTTTTACTTCTTCTATCACATCGTAAGGAAAGAGTTCGCGCAGGGTTTCTTCTAAGGCTAGCTCTTGTACTTCGCCCTGTAGCTGCATGGAGCCTTGTTCGCTTTTGCGGCGCATTTCTTCGATCATTTTTTTTTGATCTTCCAGTACCTTGTCTCGCTCCCGGAGTTGCATTTCGAATTGCTCTTTTTCCTTATGGCGGGCTCTTATTTCTATTTCAGCCGTTTTATCTAAAAGCCTTTTCTGTATCTCTATCTCCATAAGCTCCTGCCTTTCTTTTACCTCTCTTTCGCGGGTGAGTATTTCCACTTCTTTTATCTGTAGATTTTTTATGAGTAAATTTTTATCTTCATTTTCTCTGCGCAGGGATTCCATCTGCACTAAAAAATTTTCTTCAAATTGTTTTTTCAGCTTTTCAGACTCCCGCTGCCGAGCTTCTTCTAAGCGAACCTGAAAGATCTCATTTTCTTTTTTCCGCTTTTCTTCAAACTGGCTCTCTTTTTCTTTTAGTAGGGCTTCTTTTTGAAAAACCTGTGCCCATATAGCTTTTTTTTCCTGCTCAAATTGTGTTTTTAAGCTTTCCTCCACTTTAAGAGATAACACTTCTTCTACATTAAACTCATAACCGCAGGAAGGACAAGCGATTTTTTCGGAAGGATTGGTTTTCATAATTATATTAAAATAGCAATTGTAAAAGCGGAAAGATAGTAGATAAAAATGAAAAAAATATAACCTTCTCAGGGAGTAAGATGAAGTTTTTTTCCTCGCCGGTAGCTCCAGGCAGTGCTGAGGATAAATGCAGGCAATAGCAATATCTTTATCTCAGATACTAAGACAGCTAGTCCTCTCGATGTAAATAGACTTTCTACGCCGAAATAGGATACTACTATAGGCCTCCATGGCAAAAAATAGCGCGTATTATCTAATGGGAAGAAAAAGGCTACGCCCTTGCCACCATTCGTCATCGCATCAAATAATCCGTGAGATATCGTACAGAGAAACACAAACCCCCAAACGCACAGGGGATACCGACAGGCAGAAAGCACTCTTAGGATGAAAAGGCTAAGCCCAGACCAGACTAGTGCAAAAAAAATAGAATGCGTAAACCCTCGGTGGCCAAATGCCGAACTGTATGAAATGCCGTAGCGAAAACCCAGCACATCCGCATCTGGCAAGGCCGCCGACAGGGCACCCCATACCCATACGCATTTAGTAATATATTTAGGACGAAAAAAACGTCCGGCAAGTGCAGCAAAAATACTATGGCTTATAACCGTGGGCATCTCATAAAACTACATAGATAGCTAAAATATCTCAAATAACCCTTTGGATTGCCGCTGTGTACCATCATCTTTGCAGAATGATTCATAGAGAGATCCAGATAGCAATGGATGTCGTTGTGTTTAGCTTTCGACAAGCGGAGGGTATTAGGGTGCTTCTGTGTAAGCGCCGTTCCGAACCCTTTAAGCACCGCTGGGCCCTGCCTGGCGGATCGCTGCAGTATGACGAGTCGCTAGAAAGAGGGGTGCAGCGCATTTTAGAAAGCAGGACAATGATAAAAGCCACCTATATGGAGCAGCTTCATACTTTTGGCAAGCCGGATCGGGATCCCAGAGGAAGAATTATAAGCATCGCTTATATGGCCATCGCAAAACCCGAGCGCATAAACCTCGCCGAGGATGAAAGCGGCGAAATATATTGGTATAATATACGGCGTATCCCCGACCTGGCATTTGATCACCGGCGCATTATACAAGCGGCCATCGTAAAACTGAAGAACAAAATCTGGAATGATTTGCTTTGTTTCGAAATGCTGGAAGCTAAGTTTTTGTTCTCAGACCTAGAAATATTGTTTAACTCCCTGCAAGATAAACCGGTAGAGCGCAGAAATTTTAGAAAAAAAGTGTTATCCTTCGGTATATTAGAAGAATTGCAGGACCAGATAGTAGGCCGAAGGGGAAGACCCGCTATCTATTATCGCTTTAACCGTACCAAATATTTTGAGCTGCGCGATAGGGGATATAATTTTTATCTGCCGCAGGGATAAAAAAATAGTTTTTTTGATAAAAAAGATTTCTGATCTATATAACCATGGTACCTTTAGGCTGTCTAAGCAAAAAAAATTTATTATGGTGCGCAAACCGGGAGGCCCACGCAAAAGATTTGTCAAATATGACGAACCAGAAACTCCTAAGACCTGGAGATTAAATCAATACATCGCACAGAGTGGCCTCTGCTCACGCAGAAAAGCGGATGAATATATACGTGAAGGTAGGATAAAATTAAATGACCAAGTAGTAACTAATCTGGGTGTAATCGTAAAATCCGGTGACCGAATTAAGGTAGATGATAAGCCCATAGTACCAGAAAAAAATGTATATATACTTATGAATAAGCCCAAAGATGTGATCACTACCCTTAATGATCCGGAGGGCAGGAAAACAGTACTCGATATCTTGGGCGAAGCGGCCACAGAAAGAATTTTTCCGGTAGGAAGATTAGATCGCAACACCACAGGCCTTCTCTTGCTTACTAATGATGGAGATCTGGCACAAAAACTATCTCATCCCTCGGCTCAGGTCTCTAAGATATATGAAATAACCCTGGATAGGCCGGTGCTCGTTCAGGATTTGAACAAACTGAGAGCCGGATTTACCTTAGAAGATGGGTTTATAAAACCCGATGCCGTAGAATATAATCTGGAAAAAGGGAAAAATACATTGGGCATAATCATCCACAGCGGAAAAAATCGCATCGTGCGCCGAATGCTGGAGTCTTTAAATTATAAAGTGAAAAAGCTGGATCGCACGGAGTATGCCGGTCTTACTAAAAAAGATGTTCCCCGTGGTAAATGGAGGCACCTAAAAAAAATAGAAGTAATAAATCTCAAGCATTTTATTAATACAAGAACGCAGTCATCTGAGCGGTGAAGCGGAAAGAATACTTGTTTTATCTAATTCTCCTTCTTATGCCATTCTCCGTTTATTCGCAGAAAGGTGTAAGAGGTGTAGTGGTTAATGATGCCAATGGAAAACCATTAGATTTTGTGACTGTTTCTTATGATAGGGGCACTAATGGCGGTACTACTACGGATACCGATGGTAGTTTTATCGTAGATGCACCGGTAGAAATAAAAACACTGTCTTTCTATCTACTGGGGTTTCGCCCATTAGAAATAAAATTAGATACCCTCTCCCGCCGACAGAGAGAACTGATCGTGCGACTTGTCCCGGATGAGTATGCTTTGAGCGAAGTGATCATTACTCCTAACGAAAACCCAGCATACGAATATATACGCCGCGTGGTAAAAAACAGGGACAAGCATAATCCGGCCAAAAATCTCGATGCCTACAAATACATTTCTTATAATAAACTCATTCAGGACTATTGGAGGGATGAAGAGGGTCATCTGCCGGATACCATACGTATAAAATCACTGATGGGTAAGGTAAAATTTCTAAAACCCTCAGAAGAAAAGCATCTATTTATTATGGAATCCATTACCGAAAAACGCTGTATGAAACCAGATTTTTCGCAGGAAGAGATTCTGGCTACCCGTATTGCCGGATTGTCTAATCCATCTTTTGCACCTGCCTCTGCAGCATTCCAGCCTTTTAGTTTTTACGACGAACAGTTTTGGTTTTTAGATAATTATTATTTAAATCCCATTTCCGAAGGTACGCTAAAAAAATATGAATTTGAAATTATAGATACTACACTGCTAGAAAGGGATACCATTATAAATCTAATTTATAAACCCAGAAAAGGAAAAAATTTTGCCGGATTACAAGGAAGACTTTCTATCTCTAAAGCCCATTATGCAGTCACTTTTTTTACGGCTACACCGGCAGAAACTACTAGTTTTGGCATTTCACTAGAAGAGCGGTTTACGCTTATAGATAATACGCAATGGTTTCCTGCCTATGTGCACCTGAACGTGGGCATAAAACAATTGCCCGGCATAGAAGCCGGAGTGGTAGTAGATGGATACACCTGGTTTACGGATGTAATCTTAAACCCTCCGTGTACAAAAGATAGCTTTAAAACCGTATCTGTCACTATTTCTGATGAAGCCACCACGCGTGCTGATAATTATTGGCAGCAGCACAGACCAGATTCGCTCTCCCAAAAGGAAGTAGAAACCTATACCTATCTCAATAAAGTAGGTAAGCGACTGAAACTGGATTTTATTCAGGGATTAGCCGAGCATATAAGCACTAGCCGTATGCCCCTAGGTCTCATAGATATAGATATAAATAAGCTGGCCACTTTTAATAGATTCGAAGGACCCCGATGGGGATTCGGATTCCATACAAATGATAAATTGAGCAAAAAAATGGAAGCTGGTCTTTTTGCGGGATATGGATTCTGGGATAAAAATTGGAAATATGGAGGCGATATAACAATGATTTTGCATGAAGAAAAGGATATAAAACTGCAGGCGATATATCAAAAAGAAACAACCGGACCGGGCGATACCTGGCTAAGCTTTTATGATTACCCGTCTTTTTTAGCAAATCTGGGGGCAAATCGCCTGGATCTGGAAGAGAAAAAAGAAATAAACCTAACCTTACGTGCCTTGCATTATGGCCGCGCCAAAGCCCTGATAAGACAGTCTATCCGTACCATCCCTTATGATTACTCTTATACCCAAAGCCCCGGCACCGGCGACCTGTTGAAAAAATTCAATTTTACAGAATTGGGATTGCTCCTCCGCTATGCTTATGGGCAAAAAAGGTACGAATCCCTAGGCCGCACCTTTTCTACCCTCACTGATTATCCTATCGTCACCGCCTCCTATTTGCAGGGATTCGATAATATCCTTAATGGACAATATCGCTATTATCGCCTGGAGGGAAGCGTACTCAGTCCTTATAAAACCAAAACTTTGGGTACCGGAGAGGTAATGGTGATGGGTGGCTTTGTAAAAGGAGATGTGTCCGCAAATAAGTTGTATGTGTCTAATCTGTTTTATGATTATAGATACCCTATCGTGGTAGAAAACTATTTTCAAACCATCAGATATACCGAATTTTTACAAGATAAGTTTACCTATCTGTTTTTAAGACATAATTTTAGTTCGCTATTATTTAAAACAAAAAAATGGAAACCAGAAATAGAAGTGATGCATAATATGGGATGGGGAAAACTCTCGCATCCGGAATATCATCACAATATTACTACTCAAACAATGCAAAAAGGGTATTTTGAATCCGGATTTATAGTAGATAACATCGTGCGAATAAATTATCTAAATATTCTCTACATAGGTTTAGGTGCCGGTATTTTCTATAGGTATGGTCACTACCATTTATCTAATGAGCTAGATAATTTTTCTTTTAAAACATCCCTGCGCATCACCACTAAATAGCAGGCATCCCTTTCCGCTGCTCCCCATTGAGCCTATCCTTTGATATAGGGCATAGATGAAACCTTGTCTTTTCTTTTTTCTATCACTATAAGTCAGAGAGCTGAGATTCTTTGTATATTTGTAGCGATCAGCGATTCACCGTTTATGTATCCTATCATAAAGACCATTATTTTTAGCCTTGCATTGATTTTGTTACTACCGGGTTGTACAAAAAAAATTTATTTTACAAAAGAACTTAAAAACAGGATAGAACAATCCGGGCAAGATATACAGGGAGTACAGTTTTATAATTCCAGTGATATAGTTCTCAGATTAAATGAGCCGGATTCTGAGCTGGAGGTTAAAAGCGGTACTATATACATCAAAGAACAGCAAAACATTCAGGAGATCATAATTAAGCAAGATACACGAGGTCTGTGCATAGCCGCCTATGATGATCAAATGAATATCGCCTTTGAAAAAGGAGAAAATCGTTTTCTGCCCTTTAGAGAGGAAGATTGTACCCGTTCTTCTACTAAGTGGAAATTTTATACTAAAAAATCTGACAAAGGTTTTGGGCAGCTACGATATGATAACGCAAATTATTATGCCACTCCCGAAAGTGAAATCGCTCGCCTCCTGGTAAAGAAAAAACAAGTGGAAAAACTCATTCAAAATAGAAGAGTGGCTAAGGGTAGGAAAATTCGTTAATCATTTATTTTAATAGTAACCGTTCGGTGACCGTACTGTCCTCATCTGCTAGGGTTACCAGATATAAACCGGCTATCAAATCCGGGAGGTGAAGCTCCACAAGGGTTCTAGGGCCAACAAATAATTCTTGTACTAATCGTCCTGCTATATCTCTTATAGATAGATGCGGACTGCTGTTTCCACCTTCCGGTATCTGCAGATAAATTCTATCTACTGCTGGATTAGGATAGAGAAAAAATCCCGTGTTTTGTGCATCATATCCCGGGCCGATGCCCGATCTCATTTCCACACTTATAGGTAATAGATAAGTTTGTATGCAATCCTGATTTGGGGCATCAGTGATGGTAAAAAGAATGATATAGTTACCCACCACAGTATAAATAGGCGATACTTCCGGTACAGTCGTTTATATCCGTCCCACTAAGTACATACTTACGGGGTCTTTTATAGGGTACTAAATTTGCCGGAAATATATTCTCTATGGATAAGATCACGATGGTTAGGCTTTTATGAAAATGGAAGAAGAGCGAGCAGCCTTTTCTCTTGCTTACAAGTGGTAACTGAGCCTCGAGGTCAGGTCTATTTCCCCTACCCCATCCACCCTTTTTTACTGGCCCACATACCTGCTCTCCCGCTTAGTGCGCGCAGTTTATAGCCGGTTATAGACCAGGGTTTTATGGCCGGATTTTTTAGGGACAGCTTATATTTTACTTCATTTACTACATACCTTACCGCATACTCATAGTATCTGCGTGGATAGAGGCGCTGGAAATCTATGTCTCTATCGGTGCTCTGGTCCCAGGGCTGTGATATGGTGTGGGTACTCAGGGTTTCTTCATAGAGGCTGGTACCCCTGATGGGATAGGCAATGGTGATGGTAAAATTATCCGGACGAGACTGGGTAAGGTGGTGGATAGTCTCTAGGATATCCTCTTCTGTTTCGCCCGGATAGCCCAGCATTATAAAGGTGCCGGTTTCTATGCCTTCGGCTTTAGCGGCTAGTAGCATTTCGCGCACTTGGCTCACTTTTACCCGCCTATCCATACGATCTATCACCGCCTGAGATCCGCTCTCGGCACCTATCCACACACGATAGCAACCCGCTTCTTTTAAAATTTTTATAACCTCTCCGCTAAGCCTATCGGAACGGGTTATACATTCAAAAGGGATATGCATGACCTGCTTCTGAAGTTCATCTCTAAAGGCAGCTAGCCACTTATGGGATATGGTAAATACATCATCTACAAACCAGAGGGTGTCTGGTGAGTACCGCTCTTTCAGCAGCTTCATTTCTGCTACTACCTTCTCTACACTTCTGCGGCGATAGCTCTGTCCATATACAGCTGTGCTACACCAGCGACAGGTATAGGGGCAGCCTCTTTGTGTGCTTATACTCATTGCACTGGCTCCGTGATACGCTTTCCATACTTGGAGATATTTATGCATATCTATGGCTTCTCTATGAGGTATGGGCAGTAGGTCTATGTCTTTGAGTTTTTCTCTTTCGGCAGTATAAAACACTTCTTTATGTATATTTAGATAGGCTATACCGGCTATATGATCCAGCCAGGGATTTTGGGGTACTTGATAGGCTTCGCATAGTTCTAAGAAAGTTTCTTCGCCCTCGCCTATCACACAGATATCGGCCCCGGCGCGCAGATAGTTTTCTACATTATACCGCACATCGGGCCCGCCCAATACGATTCGAGTATGGCGCAGGCTAGGCTCGCTGTGTATAAAATTAATAATTTCCAGTAGTCTTATTTTCGTCATCAGATTTGCATACAGCCCCAGCACATCGGGTCGCTGGGCGAGCAGGTAGTCTTTCATCTGAGCATAGGTGCCGAAGGTGGTATCATACACTTCGTTTTTCATCCCCTTCATTTTCAGATAGGCAGATATAGATAGTAATCCTAGTGGCGGATAAGGTTTCATGATCTCTTTTTCGCGGGCATCCTCCTCTAAAAAATAGGCGTGTGATAAGATTATTTTCATTTTTTGCGTAGGATGATGAAAAAATGATCGGCTATGGCAGATAAAAAAGAAATACTGCCTAAGGATGCTTCTACCTTGCGAGCTAGTGCAAAGATAGAGGGATGTTTCATAAAAAAGGGATCGAGATAGGAAGGGGGTAGTCCTATCCCTACCGGATATGTGGCTACCTGCGCAAAGTCCGATCTAAAATAAGAATAGAACTGCGGTGGACTATAGTACCAAGTAGGCACTAGGCTACAGTGTACTGGCACGGGCAGTGGACCGGTTTTTCTCCGCCTAAATGCTTCGGCCCAGCGGCCTTTAAGTAGGAAATATAATGTCTCCATCCAGCAGTAGCGCGGCATCACTACCGCTACTAGGAGGGCATTGGGTGCTATATTAGCCGCGAGTGCTTTAGATAGGTTATTTAACTGATCCGGCCCTAGACAATTGAGCCCGCCAAAATTCGAAAACACAAGATCCGGTTTTCTATTACCTAAAAAAGATAGGTTTCGTATAGATAGATCCCATAAATGGGTTTCTACTAAAGTTGCCACATTACTATTTCGGTGCCGGGCTATCTCCAGCATTGCCGCTGATGCATCTGTGCAGATCACACAATAATTTTTTTTTGCTGCCAGCCATTGGGCATCTATACCGGTGCCGCCATTGAGCTCTAGTATGAGTTTTTTTTCAGTAGTAGTGAGTACATGTCTTTCCAGCAGGGTCCATACGCTTTGGCGCATCGCCTGTCCGGTAAGCGTTTCCGAAAAGGTAAGGTCATATACCGGAGCTGATAAATCGAAACTGGCCATAAAGATGGATGAAGGTAAGCTATTTTTTGCATAAGAAATGGTGGCGCCCCTAGCAGGTACCGGTTTTTACCTGTTTCTTTACGCTGCACGTCCTATTCATCCCAGCCCTTATCACCCACCTATTTTGCGCTAGGCCCTTTGGCCATTATCCAATAATGAATCTAATCATTTCCCCGCCTGCACTGCTATATACCTTCTTCAATAGGGTTTAGTGAATGATCATCTATAAAGACGAATCTAACTAACTTAAATTACGCACGTTACACTTGGAATACCCTATACTTACCTTTCGAGTTTGGGGGCTATTCGGAATTTTTTTTTTTTATATGCCTTAATGGCTTTCTTAGCGAAAGCAAAGTGCGCAGTAAAGAGACATACCGTTTTGCCTGTTTCCATTAAGAACCATACTATCATCTATATCCCGGGCGTTCATCGCGATAGTGATCGTAGCGGATACCCCGCAGCTATGAAGTAGCGAGGAGTAGAAGCAAAGAGCACGGGCCTGCCCTTCGACTACCCTCCGTGACCACCCATTGATCCCTGCGCTAAACCATGCGTAGTCGAAGGGCAGGCATCGCCCTATTATAGATATTTATTAATTTTTGATGGCATTCTATCCCTGCGGTCCTTAGGATAGAAGCTGTAGCACGGAGTGGAGCGCAATGAGGACTACTATCGCCTGCCCAATGCAGGCATTTGCAATAGAATTTAGGATGAAAGAAATCCTTGATGCTGGCAAGGGATGGCCTACCATTTCCATTTTTTACTACTATTGATTTTCTATACAATAGGGGCATACCCATCCTCTTTTTCCCTTCTCCTCTATGCTATTTATCTTTCATAGCTTTGAGGCCTTATGGATAGTCATACAGATATCGCCATCATCGGTGGAGGTATAGTGGGACTGGCTACCGCCTGGCAACTCAGCCAGCGTCTGGCCGGCAAAAAAGTAAAGATCACGGTGTTAGAAAAAGAAAATGAACTGGCTTTTCACCAGACCGGTCATAATAGCGGGGTTATACACAGTGGTATCTACTATCGTCCTGGATCGCTTAGGGCGGTCAATTGCCAAAAAGGCCGAAAATCACTGGTAGCTTTTGCTCGGGCTCACGGCGTCGCCCACGAGCTCTGCGGCAAACTTATCGTAGCTACCCGCCCCGATGAGCTGCCTCGCTTAGATAAAATTTTTCAAAATGGAATAGCTAATGGTACCGAGGGCATAGCGATCATAGATGCAGAAGGCATACGCCATATAGAGCCTTATTGTGCAGGTATAAAAGCCATAAGCGTACCTTGTGCGGGCATCATAGATTTTCCGGCTGTAGCGCGCAAGTATGCTGAGCTGCTCATAGCCGCTGGTGGAGAAGTGCATACCGGCACCGAAGTAAAAGCTATAGAACATAGCGATGGCCACTATCTCCTGCGCACTTCTGCCGGAGATATGCGCGCCGGCTATCTCGTGGCCTGTGGCGGATCGCAGAGCGATCGCCTGGCCATACAAGACGGACTGGATCCGGGTATGCGTATCATAGGATTCAGAGGAGAATATTATGAACTGGAAAACAAAGATCGTGTGCGCCACCTCATCTATCCGGTGCCAGATCCCCGCTTCCCCTGGCTGGGCGTACACTTTACCCGTATGATAGATGGCAGGATAGAATGCGGGCCTAATGCGGTCTTTGCCTTTCACCGCGATGGGTATCGCAAAACGGATTTTAAATGGCAAGATGTGAAAGACGCTATCACCTATCGGGGGTTTTGGAAACTCACTACTAAGCACCTAGCCTATGGTATAAGCGAGCAGTGGCGCAGTATATCTAAAACAGCTTTTCACCGCAGTCTCCTCCACCTCGTACCCAGCCTACAGATGGATGAGATACGCCCTGGCCGTTCGGGTGTGAGAGCCCTGGCCCTGGATCAGGAAGGCGAGATGCTGGACGATTTTAAAATTCTCCAAAAAGACCGAGCCACGCACGTGCTCAATGCCCCCAGCCCTGCCGCTACAGCCAGTATAGCCATAGGTGAGCAGGTAGCAGCTATGGTATTACAGACCGGCCTTTTCTCCTAGACAAGACGCTGTTATTTCTTTTTCAGAAAACAGGTTTTCAGCACCAGCATAGTGCCATCTACCTTGCCTTCTATAGCCTCCACATCATCCGTGAGCCTTATGTTTTTTACCACCGTACCTCGTTTTATATCGCTGCTCATCCCTTTTACCTTCAGTGATTTTATCACTATCACCGCATCTCCCGGCGTGAGTATATTTCCATTGCTATCCTTCACTTCCATATATCCAGCCGTTTTCTAGCACGCAAAGCTAATTTTTTTTCTACTACAAGGGCCTTCTTCCTATAATTCTAAATTCTTTCTTATCTTTCTTCTAAAAATCCCTTCTGTTGTATCGCAATGGATACGGAGCATTTGTTTGCTAATTTCTTCTTCAAGGTCTATGCACTATGACAAGCACCGTACATCGCCTTATGTTTTTGTTCGGTATCCCGTATTGCTACGAGAGCGAAAGATGCCAGTTTGTAAACGGGGTTACTATCGC
>Ga0209398_1000293_pt1 | contig 32912 bp, 26 predicted proteins | sample AshMeaBigSpring_FD_184125 | JGI IMG/M metagenome (GOLD analysis project Ga0209398, IMG submission 184125) | Groundwater microbial communities from Big Spring, Nevada to study Microbial Dark Matter (Phase II) - Ash Meadows Big Spring (SPAdes)... | ecosystem: Environmental > Aquatic > Deep...
TCTTAAGCTTTCTGTTTTGAGCTTCGAGTTTACGAAGTTTAGTAATATCTCTGTTAAAACCAATAGTACCAATAACCTGGTTCTTTGAATTATACAGCGGGGCTTTGTAGGTTTCTGTTACAATTTTTCCACGTGATGTTTCCAGCTCCTCTTCAATTAAAAAAGGTTGTTCGGTATAAACTAATCGCTTATCATGACTTCTATAAACATCTGCATCCTGCTTTGGATAAAAGTCATAATCTGTTTTGCCAACATAATCATCGACATCATGATCAAAGAATCGTGCATACAAAGAGTTGACAGCTATAAACCGTCCTTGTAAATCTTTGGCCCACACTAATCCCTGATGGTTCTCAATCAATGCTTTGACGTTTACATCCAACTCATTAAGTTTTATAAATGCTTTGTCTTTCAATTCCGACAATACTTCTTCGTTAGCTTTCATTTTTTTTGTATTTAGTTCGAAGCTACAATAAATTTATGAGTAAAAACAGTTTTATTTAGTTCGATGGATACTATATAAATTCCCTTTGGGAAAAGCCCTTTAATATTTACCATAAAAAACCGGGGCTCATTCAATTCTTTACTATAAATCCGCTTTCCACTCACATCATAAATATTGATATACCGCATCAATTCATTCGATTTGTTTTCGACTACTATTATTCCCAATGCTGTATTTTGATAATAATCAATGTCTTTTTTTTTTATAAAATAGGAAAATGCATCTGTATCGTACTCAAATGCACCAATTGCAGGAATTTCGTTGCGAGTACGATTAAAGAAATCTGTATTTACTCCGTATTTCTGCACATTAATCCCTTTGCCTGCTACCGGAAAATTTTTTGTACAATCGTAAATCGAAGCAAGACTATCCGGCTGCAAAGTTGACTGAATAAAACCTGCATAAAAATTATTTTGTAACTGTAAATCGACACCTTCTTTGTAATAAATATATCGATAATCGTAAGGTTCGTAAATATATAATGACCCCGGATTTACTATCAGATTATTAGCCACTAAATTAGCTTTACTTACCGTAGAAATGAATCGTATTCCGTCCGATTTGGGCGAAATAATGGTATTATTTAAAATATAATGACTTGTATTGGGCAACGTACTACGGTCATCTACAAAAATTCCGTGGATTCGCATTTCGACGTCATTCGGATAAAAATCTTTTCCGGCATTTACAATCACATTGTTATAAATATAGCTATCGGCAAAGCCAAGCATCATTATGCCTGTACCCGTACCGTTTAGCAAAGAATTATTATAGCAACGTAATTTGGTACCGGCTCCTATCTGAATGCCCGAATGTTGAGTCGGTTCATTTCCGGTGCCGTAATTCAGAATTTGATTGTTGTACACTTCGCAATTTTCAACTGCACAGCAAATCTGCAATGCATCGTAACCATTATTTTTTAAAACATTGTTATAAATTTTAAGCCCCGAAATTTCGTGTGGATAAACCACTTTCGAAACGCCATCACACTCAATTGTGTAGCCATTGTAAAACGAATGTCCGATATACATACCTTCACCATAGGTATCATGTATAAAATTATCCCTGAAAATAGTGTTACGTTGAATAAAATTACCCCTGTTCGACTGTAAATCGCATGTAGGATGTGTAAATGCCGATATACCTGCAAATCCTGTATTCGAAATTTCAATATGATCTACTTCGTAATCTGTACATTTTGTATCTAAACTAAGTCCGTTAGCTCCCTTACCAGTTTTCAGAATCCGAATACCATATTTTTGTTCATTCTCAATATTTCCTGTTAGTCTGAAGAACGAACTTCCTGATATCCATAAGCCGTAGTGAAAATCTGAATTTTCAATAATGGCATCGCCACCTTTATTTGTAATTATCACGTACTTTTCAGCACTTCCTGTTAAATTGCTGATTTTCAGCGAACGCCGTTTTCCGGCTTCGAGATACAAGGTATCGCCCGGCATCACGCCATGTTCTTCAGCATCGAAGCCAGTAAGCTCAACACCAACAACAAAGCTCTTTGTGGCACCGGAAACCTGCAAAGCAGCCACAACAAGTATAACACTTATTGCAAACAACTTAGCTGATATTTTATAACACGTTGTACTCATGTAAATCCTTTATTTTAAGCCAATAACATAGAAACCAATTGCCATTCCTGTTTCAAAGCTGCAAATAATTGCTGAACTTCTTTAATATCATCCGATTTTTTTTCTACTTTTTGCGCAAGTTCACCCAAATGTACAAACTCCATATTAAATGCACTTCCCTTCAACTTATGAGCAAAACGTTTAATCATATCTGTATCAAAGCGATCGATGGCATCCGCAAGTTCTTTCAAATACTTTGGATACTCTGTCAGACTCATTTCCAGAATTGTATTCATGGTATCTTCATTCCCAATTTTTGCAAACAACTTTTCTTTGTCAAAATGAATCATTTCTTTATCACTTTTCGGCTTTTTATTTTTCGCATTTTCCCTTTTATTTACCAATAAATAATTTTCTAAAATTCGCTTCAACTCATTTACTTCAATTGGTTTGGCCAAAAAATCGGTCATACCAGCCTCAAAGCAAGCTTCACGTTCTTCTTTGGAAACTCCGGCTGTAAGTGCAATAATCGGTGTATTTTTCGATTCTTTGAGTTTTCGGATTTGAATGGTCGCCCCCACTCCATCCAATTCGGGCATCTGCACATCCATCAAAATCAAATCGGGTTTGTTTGTTTTAAATGCCTGCACTGCCAACAAACCATTTATAGCTTCATATATTTCAACACATGGCAGAATATTTCGTAGCATATTAGATATTACCAACATATTCATTTCGGTATCCTCGGCCACCAATATTTTGCAAGATTTTTCAGATGATACATTTTCATCACAAATATTCGTATCAAATAAGGCTGCATCCGAATTAAGTTGTAGCTCAGTAGCATCGATTTGATAAAGATTCGACAGGTAGTTAAATAATTCGTCCTGTTTGATTGGCTTTGTTAGCATAAAGCGCACACGGTATTTTTTAGCTGATTCGTACAGCGAAATATCGTCGGACGAGCTGTGAAGCATCATAATCGGTTGGTCAGGATTTGATTTTTCTAATTTTTCTCTGATATGTTTAATCGTATCAATACCATTCATATCGGGCATGTGATAATCCACAATAATCAAATCGAAATGGGCATCAGGAGTTATTTGTTCCAATCCGGCAACGCCGCTATCGGCTCCAACAAATTTAATTCCCCAGTGCAAAAGGGTATGTTCCAAAATTGTCCGATTATTTTCGTTATCGTCGATTACTAACACAGATTTCACCGATTCAATACCTTTTCCGGCTTGCATAACACCAACTTCGTATCCTGTTTCGAAGCTGAAACTAAAGGTTGTACCCTCTCCCGGAACACTTTCGAAATCGATTCTTCCACCCATTTTTTCGGCAAGTGAGTTCGAAATTATTAAACCAAGCCCTGTACCGCCGTATTTACGGGTGGTAGATGTATCGGCCTGCGAGAATGATTTAAATAATTTCTTTTTATCATTTTCTTTAATTCCAATTCCGGTATCGCGAACACTAAAGTGCACTCTTCCCGTTCGTTTTGTCAGTTTTTCGAAACTAACCCTGAGTTCTACTTCTCCTGCATGTGTAAATTTCACTGCATTGCTAAGTAAATTTACAAGAATCTGTTTGGTACGTACCGGATCTATGTAAAGATAACGTGGCAAGTCGGGTTGTACATTCAGCAGCAACTCGAGACCCTTTTTGGCAGCCATGATTTTTATAATATCTGCAGCATTTTCGAGCAAGAGGATGACATCAGTTTTCACCTGTTCCAATTCCATTTTACCTGACTCAATCTTCGAAAAATCGAGAATATCGTTGATGACTCCCAGCAAGGAATTGGCTGAAGTTATGGCATTTTCGAGATAATCTTTCTGATTTTTGTTAAGTGGTGTATTTCGCAGTAATTCAGTAAATCCAATAACACCATTAAGAGGGGTACGGATTTCGTGACTCATATTTGACAGAAAATGAGATTTGGCAACACTGGCAGCTTCAGCCATTTCTTTGGCCTTTTCGAGGTCCTTTTTCGTTTCTATCAATTGAAATACCGATAAACGAAGCTTAATATTATTCTTAAATATAAAATAGATAGAAAGTAAAAACAACAACACTGCCAGCAACATTATACCTGCCTGTATCAAACCTAACCAGGCCTTTTTATACCACTCGCGGGCATCATAATCCATGCAGAAAAGTATGTCTGTTTTTTTAGTTACCGGATTCGTAATCGGAATAAGCATACTTACCCACGTTCCCCATTTATCTTTGGTTGGTTGCGAAAGCAAAGGTTTTCCTGTTCTAAATGGCACCAAAACTTCATTGTCGAGTTCATTGATATACTCATCGCCGGGCGCAGAATAATCATGCGAATTTTCGGGCTCCGAGTCAACCATAAAATAGATTTTATCATCCTTTTGCTTCAGAAAATACAAGAATCGGGCTTCGTGGTTTACTTCGCGAAGATCCATCAATTCGTGTTTCAGCTGTTTGTATTTTACATTAGCTGTATCCGCCAAAGAAATTGAAAAATGCATTAACTCATTAACATTGGAACTTTTAGCAATAGTATTGGCTATGTGCAAAACATTTTCATGCGATTCTTGTAACCTGTTTTTATACACCGAATTTAGATGAAAAGCTGACAAAACGAGATAAAGTGCCAATGATATCACCATTGTTCGTTTACTAAACAACAAAGCTGTTAGCTTATTTTCATTTTTTGTTTTCATTCTGACTTATTTATGAGGTTCAACAACACATTCCATTCATTTTCAAGCATTACCAGCAACAACACAAGTTCTTCTTTATTAGTTGAATTCACTTCGATACGTTTTGCTATTTCGCCTAATGCAACAAATTCCATATTCAGAGCACTTCCTTTCAGTTTATGCGCTTTTTGTTTAATTTGTAGTTCGTCGTTCGTTTCTATTGCCGCTTTTATTTCGTCGATATATTTTGGATATTCTGTTTCAGCCATCACTAACAAACTTTTCAGCACCTCCTCACTGCCAATTTTCGAGATTAACTTATTGCGTTCGAAATGAGACGATTCAGCATTTTCAATAACCTCAGTATCAGTTGCTTTCTCCTCCTTCAGCAGGTATTTTTGAGTGATTCTTTTTAATTCAGTACGTTCGACGGGTTTCGACAAAAAGTCGTCCATACCCGATTTGTAACATAGTTCACGTTCTTCTTTCGAAACACCGGCAGTAAGTGCAATGATGGGTACCGATAGTCCGTTTTTAAGCTTGCGAATTTGCCTTGTTGCCTCCAAACCATCCATCTCCGGCATCTGAACATCCATTAATACGATATCAGGTCTTATGGTTTTTATTTCGTGAATAGCTTCCACCCCGTTGCAAGCTTCCACAATTGTCACTTTAGGCAGTAGTGATTTCAACATGTTTCGAATTACTAACATATTCATTTGTGTATCCTCGGCAACTAATACCGTAATTTCGATATCCTTTACAACTTTAATCTCATCCGGTTCATTTTTTTGTTTCGATTTTGGCATCATACTATCTACAGTAATATTTCCACTCAAGCTATTCAGATAATAATACAATTCATCCTTTTTCACCGGTTTAGTCAGCAGGTATTTCACATTCAGTTCTTTCGCTTTTTCGTGCAAAGTAATGTCGTCGGAGCTGCTATGCAACATAATTATCGGTTGATTTGCCCTATTTTTAATTAACAATTTTCGAATATGCCTGATAGTTTCCAACCCATCCATGTCGGGCATGTGATAATCAACAATAATTAAATCATACGTATACCCACTCTGTAGCAGCAGTAGTGCATCATTTCCACTTTCAATTCCTGTAAAATCAACTTTCCAGAAATTAAAGACGTGCTCCATAATAGAGCGATTATTGGCATTATCATCAATAAACAGAACATTTCTTAAATTATCAATCTGTCCCTTATCAGCCATTTCACCATATTCGTATAAGCTGAAGATATCAAAACTAAATGTAGTTCCCTTGCCATACTCACTTTTGAAATCGATACTTCCACCCATTTGTTTTGCCAACGAATTGGAAATTATAAGTCCTAAGCCTGTACCACCATAACGACGGGTGGTTGAAGTATCGGCCTGCGAGAAGGCTTTAAAAAGTTTATGCCTGTCCGATTCTTTAATACCAATTCCGGTATCGCGGACACTCACGCTATATACACCTTCATTGTTTGTAATTTTCTTAAAAGCAAGTGTAAGTTCAATTTCGCCAGCATGTGTAAATTTCACAGCATTGCTCAATAAATTGACTAAAATTTGCTTGGTACGTATCGGGTCGATATAAGCAAAACGCGGAATATCCGGATGAATATTGAGTAAAAGCTCCAATCCCTTTTTCGAAGCAAGTACTTTGATAATATCAGAAGCATTTTCGAACAACTGAATTACATCAGTTTTAACCCTTTCAAGTTCCATTTTTCCGGATTCAATTTTCGAGAAATCGAGAATATCGCTGATGACTCCCAATAATGAATTGGCTGATGTTATGGCATTTTCGAGGTATTCGCTTTGCGTTTTGTTAAGTGGTGTGGTACGAAGCAATTCGGTAAAACCGATAACGCCATTGAGCGGAGTACGTATTTCGTGACTCATATTCGACAGAAAATTCGATTTGGCAACACTTGCCGATTCTGCCAGTTCTTTGGAACGAATTAATTCAATTTCTGTTTCAACTTTTATCAATGCATCGGCAAGTATGTTGGCTAATGTTTCTATTACCGAAATCTGATCCTGCGACCATTCGCGAACTTTATCAACGGAATCGAAACCAAAATATCCAATTAAATTACCATTGTTAATTATGGGAAAACAAAGTAATGTCTGAATTCCCTGTCGTTCAAATTCAATTTTCTCGCCTGCAGCATTTTCAGGCAATTCGTTCACATCGCGGATATATATGATTTGCTTTTTCTCTACTTGTTCTTTCCACCATGGATAAACATTAATATCCACATCAATAATAGTCTCCAACTGCGATTGTACACCTTTAGCACACCATTCGTGGGTATTGGTTTCCATAATCAGATTTTGCGAATAGCGCAAAATATAGCTGCGCCCTACTCCGAAAAACTCGCCGGTCTGATGAAGCATTTTGTTAATTTTATCAACAATATTCCGGTTATCTACACTTACCAAATTCGACGATATTTCGTTAATTAATCGTTGTACATTTATCTGATTCTGAAGCAAATCATTTGCTTTTTTACGATTAATCAGGTTCACAATCATTTGCGAAAACACCTGTAAAAGTTCTTTTTCGGTATCGGAATATTTGTGATACTCTTTAACTGAATCGAAGCCCACAAATCCGATACAGTTCAAATTATCCATCATCGGAATTGTAATTAAACTTTTAATTTCCTGTGGTTCAAGAATCTGACGCACACCACTTTCGGGATCTAATTCCTGTACGTTATCCACATACATCGGTTCATTTCGTCTGTGTGTCTCCACCCATTGGGGTAACATATCGAGAGGCACATCCTGAAGATTATCAATTTCGGCAGAAATACCGGGTGCACACCATTCGAAGGTATTATTACAGGTATTTGCTTCCCAGTCGTAATCAAAAATATAGGAGCGGTCGGCATTTACAAACATACCCATATCACAAAGCGAATCGTTTATAATTTCCGAAAATTGTTCGACCGGTGCATTTATATAGGTATTCGAAATTTTTATCAGCAACTCTTTCAGTTGTTCCGATTGCTTTTGAGTGTTTATATCGTTTACAAAAATTAATCCGGCAGGTTTGTTATTCCATTGTATTAAAATTGAACTAAATTCTACCCAACAATTCATTCCATTTTTACCAACCAAACGGAAATGAAGTTTTCTGTCCATCGATTCACCATTTGCTACCTCGCTATAAATAGCTTCAATCCGTGTATAATCGTCAGGGTGAATTAAATCAGAAATATGCTTCATTTGCAATTCGGAAGCATTGTATCCTGTCATTCGTGCAAGCATTGGGTTAAAAAACACAAATCTCATTTCCTGAATGACCACGATAGCTTCCTGCGCATTTTCGAACAAAAGTTGATATTGATCTTCGCTTTTACTTAAGGCTTCGCGGTAAATTTTCTCCTGCGAAATATCAATAATCAAGTACAAAATACCAATAATACGTTTACGTGAATTGATAATTTTGCTTTGCTCTACCCGATATGTTTTGACATTTGTTTTATATTCAAGAAAGCTAACTCCGGTTTCGGTATTCGTAATGTAATTGTCGGATTTTATAATCAGTTGTAAGTCTGCGTGACTCAAATCGCCACGTAGCAGCATTTCCGAAGTCTTGGGATTTGTACTTGTTATTGTTCCGTTGAGATCCACTACCACAACTGCATTTGGCATACTATCGTACATCGAATTCAAAACCAATGGTTTAATGTCAAGCAATCCCTTATTAAATGTTCCAATGGTCATTAAAACACCTGTTACAAAAAAGCCTAAAGGCGTTAAATCCACATTTTCGACCAAGGTAAATCCTAACACATATAGCAAACTAACTGTGCATGGTATTAACGAACTAATGAAAATAATCAGTACGCGCGTACGGTTATCCTTCGACACATTTATATATGTTTTAGTTACCATCACAATACCAATAAATATAAGCGAATACGAATAAACGATATGCAGCCAGTAAAGTTCTCCCGGAACATAATTGTGAAAATGCATGTAGTCAATTTTGCCAATTGTACTTATCTGATAAAACAAGTGATGATAATTATTTGTAATTACTGATAAAATTGTAATAAGTGGAATTACGAATAATGCCGGCAAAATTCTATTATTTACCCAACCATCTCTACCGCAATAAAACGATGCAAAAAGCAACCACACAACAGGAATTGTTGCTATACCCAGGTACTGAAGTATCAGGAAAACATGCAATTGCGGGTAATTTGTGCTTCTCATTTCAAGTCCGTAGAAGAAAGACCAAAATGCAGTAGCAATAAGCAATACCGCCAGTAACCTATTGGCTGAATTTTTTTGATTAGAAATGGCAAAATAGCTTAAAAACAGCGAAATTACTGCCGACCCAATAAATATATGGCTAAACATTTGAGGACTCATATCAACTATTGTTTTGGTGCGAATTTATATACAGTAAAAATAAATTACAATTTAGGTAGCATTAATTATTACAAAATAAATCAAGTTTAATATTGAAAACAGACTCAAATTGAAGCACTATTTATTACAAAACCAAACTCAATTTGTAATAATTAATCTTAATCTATATCATTCTTATTTTCAAGTATTTATATATAAATATAAGCAATATTTCGGAAAATTATACCCTCATTGTTCAATTTTTTCAATTTTAACCCTTCAATACTTTATAAACAGTAAATAACTGACAACAAATAACATATATTCAAAATCGAAGACATTTATCAATTTTACAATGTTAACTATTATTAATTATTTTAGATTGACTGTATTTTGGGATGCATTTTTTTCCAAAAAGTACCATTTTTCATCTCCGAAAAAGAAGAAAAAGGACTTAAATTATTCGTTTTCGAAAATAGCTATTCATTTATGAGCAAAAATTAGTTTGAACTTATTGTTGTTGTATATTAGTACCGGCACAAAAAAAATAACACTACAACTTGTAGTATTATTTTCGACAGTAAAATTGAGGTTCAATTGAACCTGTACCAAAATCGTAAAAACTGTGGTTAAAATTTAGTGCAGAATTTTAAAAACCAGCTCTTTCATAAGTTCTCCATCTTCTACCCCATTGCTATCAACGCCTTTACTGCGTGCATCGGTTTCGCGTATCCACGAAATTATGTTCATGGTTTTCCACGCACTGTAATTTTTGGCAGCCATTTCGTATTTTTTTACAAAATACGGATTTATCTTCAATTCCGAAGCAACAGCCATCTGGCTTTTATCTTTTAAGTAATGAAAAAGCATAAGATTGGAAAAAAGCGTAAACAATTGAGGTAAAAACATCACCATCGGATTATTCTTTTTATTATCGGCAAAATACCGAATTATACGATTGGCTTTTACCACATTTTTCTCAACTAATGCATCCTGCAACTCAAACACATTAAAATCCTTACTTATTCCAATATTTTTCTCTACATGCTCGGGTGTAATTACATTTGAATCAGCAGGTTTTGTAAGCAATAATTTATCCAACTCGTTTGCCATTTTGCTTAAATCGGTTCCGAGAAACTCAGTAAGCATTTCGATGGCCTTTACGTTTACCGTTACATTTTTGCTGCGCGAGTAAGCATTTATCCAGGCACCCATTTCGTACTCACGCAACTTTTCCGATTCGAAAACAACGCCAATTTTCGAAATATCCTGTACCCATTTTTTACGTTTATCGGGCGAACCGTATTTATACGCAAAAACCAGAATAGTAGTTTGCAATGGTTTATCTAAATAATACTGTATTGGTTCCCAGTCTTTTATTGACTGTGCTTCTTTCACTATCACAACCTGACAGGGCGACATCATAGGGTAGCGTTTGGCCGCATTAATTATGGTAACCAAATCTGTATCTTTTCCATAAACCACTGTAAGATCAAACTCACGCTGACTTTCATCGAGAATCGACGTTTGTATATAGTCCGAAATCTGATCGATATAATAAGCCTCTTCGCCCATTAAAAAGTAAACAGGTTTATATGCTTTGCGACGCAAATCGCTCATTACCTGCTCGAATGTTACACCCTGTTTAGCCATTTATTGATGTGATGATGTGATGATGTGATGATGTGATGATGTGATGTTATGATTATGTGTTGATGTGTTGATGTCATTAATTTATTAATTTCAACACCTATTCAAATCGTAAATGTTTAATTGTCTTACTGTTATTCATTAACGACGAAAGTGCCTTAATGCCAATGCGTATATGTTCTTCCACAAAATTTGCGGTTACTTTTTTATCACTTTCGGAAGTTTTCACACCATCGGCATGTAAAGGCATATCCGAAATGAGCAACAGGGCACCAATGGGAATTGCGTTGTAAAAACCAACCGAAAAGAGAGTTGCCGTTTCCATATCGATAGCCAAAGCACGTGTGGCACGCAGGTAATCTTTAAACTTTTCGTCGTGCTCCCATACCCGACGGTTTGTCGTATATACAGTTCCTGTCCAGTAATCCTTCCCAAAATCGCGAATATTCGACGACACAGCACGTTGCAAACTAAAAGCAGGTAGCGCTGGTATTTCGGGCGGAAAATAATCGTTCGAAGTTCCTTCTCCACGTATGGCTGCACTCGGCAAAATATAATCGCCCATTTTGTTTTTATCGCGCAAACCTCCACATTTACCTAAAAATAAAACTGCCTTGGGCTCAATAGCCGATAAAATATCCATAATAATGGCTGCATTCGGACTACCCATACCAAAATTAATAATCGTTATTCCATTGGCAGATGCATTTATCATCGTTCCGTCGCGGCCTAAAACAGGTACACCAAACCATTCGGCAAAAAGCTCTACATAGTTATTAAAATTAGTGAGCAAAATGTATTCTGTAAATTCATTTAACGGGCGTTTCGTATATCGCGGTAGCCAGTTTTCAACAATTTCGCGTTTTGTTTTCATATTTTTTGTCAAAAGTCAAAAGACAAAAGTCAAAATGACCTTCCTTTTGGTTGTATGTGTATTTTTCTTTATCTTAGCGTTGAATTTTGGGATACATTCAACATCCGAAAGGCAAAAGTAATAAATAATGTGGCAACTGAATCTACCCGGATATAATTTTCGGATAAAAAACATCAACAATAAGCTATCTATTTTTGATGATATACGTAAGAAATTTGTGATAAACACGCCTGAAGAGTGGGTACGACAACACTTTATCCGATTTTTGGTGGAAGAAAAAAAATATCCGGTTAACTTTATAGCTATCGAAAAACAAATTGAAGTGAATGGATTACGCAAACGCTGCGATGCCATTATTTACAATCCTCAATTTAAACCGATGATAATAATTGAGCTGAAAGCTCCTCAAATTCAGCTTACACAAGCCACATTCGATCAGGCAGCCGTTTACAACTCAAAATTGCAGGTTGAGTACCTGTTTCTTAGCAATGGCCTCGAACATTTTGCCTGCAAAGTAGATGGTGTAAATAGCCGATATCAGTTTTTCGAAGGAATACCAGAATATCCCTCACTGATTACCGGTATTTAAAGATGCATAATATCCTTCGTTTCGAGTGGAGCATAAGGTCCCTGTTTTACTTCGAAAATGACAGTTCCTTTTTCAAGAACTTCAATCGTATGCCATTGATTGGCAGGTATCGAAACTCCGTGTTTTCCAATTTTCGGATCGAGTAATATGTTTTGTATAAGTTTTTTATGCTCGTTGTATAAAAGAACTTTCAAACTACCGCTCAGAACTATGTATGTTTCGTCAGTATGCTTATGACGATGCACCGGCAAGTCCGTTCCCGGCTCCAGTGCATTCAGTAATCGTTGTACATTATCATTTAAAGAGCGATGTAGATTGTAATTTTTTCGCAACCGCTCATTTCCTGCTGCCTGCTCAGTAAGTTTAGCAAGCAATTCATTATCAATAATTCTCATTGATATATTTACAATTTCAGCATTTACAATTTACAAATTTATTCATCATCACATCACCACATTATCACATCATCACATTAATCATCCTCTTCGTATTCTTATTTGCATCGCATTTTTAACAGGCATTTCGCTGAAAAAAATAAGATAACCACCACCTCCGGCTCCACTCACTTTCCATCCTAACACGTCCTGTTTGTAGTTATCTATTTGTTGCAAAATATCGTCATTCACCATATTCGGGAACATCGCTATTTGTGCTTCAAAACTCGCTGTCATAGCTTTACCAATTTCAGCAGCATTTTGATTACAAATTGCCATCCAACAATTTTCGGCAGCTTCGCTCAATTTTTTAGCACCGGCTTCGTCAATTTTTGTACCGGCCAACACATCGTACGATGCAGCTCGCGGATAAAGCGGAACCAACCAAATATGTTTTTCAATCCAATTCAACAGTGCATCATCACCGCAATTCTTCATCCGTTCGGGCCAATAATCGTTGTTATAGTACAAATAATTTAAGCCCGGTATCACTATTCCCAACGAATCCTGCGAACCACTGATGTATTTTGTACCCGGAGGATTTTCGAAACAGAAAAGTGTTTTAGCTAATTTTTCTCTATCGCCCTGTGGTATGTCGGTTTGCCAAAGCTCAATTGCTTTCTTCCTACTACTTGTCGACATGCCGCTACGGTCGTTAAACTCGTAATCAGGCTCAATGCAAAGTGTAAGTACTGGTCCTGCAGCCAGTTTATTTACGTAGTGTTGATCCAACCATCCGCCAGCCAAATCAATACGATATGGTATCAGACATTCCTTGCGCAACGAAGTAGTTGAACGCGTTGGCAAATTTCCGTGCGGAACACGTTGACTTACAATATATTCTATTCCTAACTCTTTACACAATGCCTCTTTGGCAGCCGTATGTCCATCGGCATTTACAAAGAAAATATCGGGTTTCAGCGCTTTAATTTCATCTAAAAAATCGAGCAAACCACCTCCGCTATTTATCCAGGCATCTTTCACTGCTTTCAGTGACTTAACCATATACAAACGTTCGGCATCCGAATTTATTGTTTTGCGTGCTTTTAATTCGTTTATCGTTTTATCCGACCCGATACCAACATATAAATCGCCGTAACGAGCAGCTTCTTCGAAAAACGCTACGTGGCCGCTGTGCAACATATCGTAACAACCACTTACAAATACTTTTTTGGACATTTTGGGGAAATTAGAAGTTTGAAATTAAGTAATTAAGAAATTGGAAATTAAGAAATTAAGAAATTAAGAAATTGGGAACTAAGAATTTTACAACTTATTTTCTCATTTTCATATTTTCTCATTTTCTTATCAACTTATTATCACATCAACTCATTATCACATCATCACATCAATAATTATGTAAATGAAAATATTTACGCATAAAAAGTAAATAACAAATTCCGAGCAGTACTGTTAATGCAATGGCAATGCAATAATCGTAAATGGCAGCCAATGACAATATAAGCTGTAAAACACCATAAAATGCAGAAACAGCTAAATGCGGAATACGTAATTCGTTTGCCATAAGCTGATAAGCATGTTTACGGTGCGCATCGAAGATGTTTTCTTTTAACTTAATACGATGCAAGATGGTTAGTACCGAATCCACACCATAAACACCCAAAAACAAGATATACGTAAAATTACCGGTAGTAATAATCAGTTTCCCAAGTAAAAATACAATAAAAAAAGCTATTGTAACTGAGCCAACATCGCCTGCAAAACAGCGTGCTTTTTTACGAAAATTGTAATAATTAAAAACCATTACAGCCAATAACATGCAAATTATCAGCCCGTTATCAACAAAATCCTGCACGTAATTATTTACAAATAATAATGCAAACAACACTGAAACACTGTATGCACCCGTTATGCCATTAATTCCATCCATAAAATTATAAGCATTGACAATGCCTACCGACAACACTAACGCAAGCACAAAAAAATACCAGGGTTGCGAAAAAAGTCCCCATTCGTAAAACATCAATGCCATAGCACCAAAATGCACCGGCAACCGAAGTTTGGAAGACAAAGGACTTACATCATCTGCAAAACTTACTGCGGCTATCATAGATAACCCTGCAATAAAAAACGGATACTGAAATCTTGTTAAAAAAAAGGCGATTATTGCACCAAAATAAAACACAACACCTCCGCCCCGAAGAGTAATTTTAGTGTGCGAACTACGTTCGTTTGGTTTATCTATTATATTAAATTTATCGGCAATTTTGAAATAAAGCAGCTGCAAAACCAACAAAAATACAAATACGGACAGATAGTAAATATAATTCATGGAGTCAATTTCGATGTTATCGCGTTTTGTTTCAACAGTTTACATTCTCATTTATCTTCAACCATTAAAAATCGTGCAAAGATACTACTTTTTTAGAAAAATAATCACGCCTACACTTTGTACTTAAAAAATTGTTGTACTTTTAGCTTTTCGTAAATATTAATTATGGATTACTCTAAAAGAACACATTACCGATGAAAGAATTAACAAACCGAATTATTCATTTTTTCAATCTGGAATCAGAGCTCGAGGATCAGGATTCAGTCTATATTGAAATTAAAAAAGCTGTTTTATTTAAAGGTACAAATCTTTGGATTTTAATACTTGCGATATTAATTGCTTCGGTGGGTTTGAACATGAATTCTACTGCAGTAATAATTGGGGCAATGCTTATTTCGCCTTTAATGGGTCCTATAAACGGTATTGGATATAGTATTGCAACATATGATTATGAACTTTTCAGACAGGCTGTAAAAAACTTTACATTTGCTATAATTGCAAGTTTATCAGCATCGACAATCTATTTTACAATTAGTCCGGTATCAACTGCCTACTCTGAACTTTTAGCACGAACAAGCCCCACAATTTACGACGTATTGATAGCTTTATTTGGCGGCTTGGCCGGCATTATTGCTATAAGCAGCAAAAATAAGGGTAATGTAATTCCCGGAGTTGCTATAGCTACTGCTCTGATGCCTCCCTTGTGTACTGCCGGTTACGGATTAGCCACCTGGCAATTCAGCTTTTTTTTCGGAGCACTATATTTATTCACAATTAATACTATTTTTATTGCTATTGCATCTGTTATTGTTTCACAATTTCTTAATTTTCCAATACGCAAAACTATAAGTGAAATGCGTAAAAAAAAGATTAACAGATCAATTACAATCGTTCTAACTTTTGTATTGTTACCAAGCATCTTCTTTGGATATAAGCTTGTAAAGGAAGAAGAATTTAAACAAAACGCAATCAGATTCATATCAAACATATCGTCATTTGAAGGAAATTTCTTGCTAAAGCACGAAATTAATCCTAAAACAAAAAGTATTGAGTTAGTTTATGGAGGAACAATACTGACTGAAAAAAACAAAAAAGCAATTGAAAGAAAACTTGAAGATTTTAAGCTTGAAAATTCGAACTTAAAAATTGAACAAGGATTATCTTTTGGTAATTCAAACGAGGTAAATATTGAAATTATCAAACTAAATGAACAGAACTTTATATTAAATGAGACTCTGAAGAAACAAATTGCTTTTAACGATAGTATTAAAAGCAAAAACAACTTAGGTAATCAATTATTAAACGAACTCTCAATTCTATTTCCTCATATCAACGGCTGCTATTACTCAGAATCTATCAATTTTAGTTTAAACGGAGTTCCCAACGATACAGCATCCGTGGTTGTGCTCACCTCAAAAATAAATGTAACAGAAAAAGAGAAAAAGCAAATCTTAAACTGGTTAACTAAACGTCTGAATAATAGCAAAATTCACGTATATTACGAACGTAATTTGTAATCATTTTTAACTAAAAGTTCTGAGCTAAAAAAAGAAGTTCAGCTTATAAACAATAAACAGAAAAAGTATGAAGAAAAAAATCGGATTATTTGGATTTGGAAAAACAGGTAAGGCTGTTGCAAATGTAATATTAAATAGTAATGATTTCAGATTGGACTGGATTATACGCAATAGAGTGCTACTTGAACATCGCAGTATAACTGAATATCTTGGTGTGCCATCAAACATAAAAGCAGGTAAAATCTATTCTACCGAAAATATTAATATTGAAGAGTTTCTCAAAAGTAATCCCGTGGATATAATTATTGACTTTTCGTCGAGAACAGGAATTTATGTCTATGGCGATGCAGCTTCAAAACATCATATAAAGATTATTTCAGCAATTTCGCATTATAAAAAAGAAGATATTGAATTCATAAAAAAATTATCGGCTGAAACAATTGTATTTTGGAGCCCCAATATTACTCTTGGTGTAAATTATTTACTCTACGTTTCTAAGTTATTAAAAAAAATTGCACCCGAAGTTGATATAGCAGTTATTGAGGAACATTTTAAAGGCAAAGAAGGAATATCCGGCACCGCTATAAAAATAGCTGAAGCTCTTAAACTCGATAATACCAGAATAAATTCGGTAAGAGCAGGTGGTATTGTTGGAAAACACGAAGTTATTTTTGGTTTCCCATTCCAAACTGTTCGGTTAATACACGAATCAATCGGACGGGAGGCTTTTGGAAATGGAGCATTATTCATAGCACGTCATTTACCCAATTTAAACAATGGGTATTTTAACTTTCAGGATATCCTGACTCCTCTTTTTGCTGTAAAATAATTTTTCACACAAATGTAATATCTGAAATTTGTATTATTTAAAACTATGTCGTATTTTTGCGACATAAAACTCAAATAATTATGAGAAAACCTGAAGTATTTGATAATCAATTACAAGAGCTGGCAAATTTTGCCAAAGTGATATCACATCCTGCTCGATTAGCAATATTGAAGTACTTAGCCGAAACAAAAACCTGCATATCGGGCGATATTTCAGAAAAATTACCATTGAGCAGAACTACTGTTTCGCAACATTTGAAAGAATTGCGTGATGCAGGATTGATTCATGGCGAAATCGACGGACTAAAAATCAATTACTGCCTGTGTGGAAGTACAATTGAGGAAAAATTGGCAAAATTTGAAGCATTTTTCAGTAAAATTGATTGCAAGGATTTTAACTGTAAATAATTATAAATCAAAAACAAAAAATCAGGTATTATTAAGTTTTTATTCTTGGTTCTTTGTTATAATGTCTAAATAAAATGAAAATACTAATTCTTTGTACAGGTAACTCCTGTCGTAGCCAAATGGCACACGGTTTTTTACAATCCTTCGATAGTAACCTTACTGTTTGCTCGGCAGGCACTGAAGCAAGTGGTAAACTCAACTCTAAAGCCGTACAGGCTATGGCCGAAGCAGGAATTGACATCAGTCATCATACATCCGATTCGGTTTCGAAATATCTGGGTGAGGAATGGGACTATGTAATTACGGTGTGTGGTGGCGCCAACGAAAACTGTCCGGCATTTATAGGTAAAGTAAAACATCGCCTGCATATCGGGTTCGACGACCCAAGCCATGCTGTTGGTTCCGACGAGTTTATTTGGAGTGAGTTTATCCGCGTTCGCGATGAGATAAAAAACGGGTTTTATAAATTTTACGTGGAACAAATCAAAGTTCAGATGTGATGATGTGGTGATGTGGTGATGAAAAAATATGAATTATTATAAATTGAAAATATGGAGACAGAGAATTTAAATCAATACCGGAATGACAAATACAGCGAACTATCAAAAAAGAGTTTGGTGCGTGTGCAGTATTCGTGCAGTGGCAACGATAATAGTAGCGACGAAGAAGAATATATTCCGATAGTAACCACTAAAAAAACTGAAAATGAAAACGAAACTCAAAATTCTTGATCGGTTTCTGACCCTGTGGATATTTCTTGCAATGACCGTTGGTGTGGTTTCAGGCTGGTTATTCCCGCAAATTTCCGATTTTTGGAACAGCATGTCGGTAGGCACTACCAATATCCCAATCGCGATTGGGTTAATTGTAATGATGTATCCACCTTTGGCAAAAGTAAAATACGAGGAATTGGGCGAAGTGTTTCGCAACACGAAAATTCTCACCTTATCCCTGATTCAAAACTGGATTATCGGGCCCGTATTAATGTTTGCATTGGCAGTTTTACTTTTTAAATTCTTTCCTGGCGAAAATAATTCCAATTTGCCTTATGTTTATGGAATTATCATGATAGGTCTGGCTCGTTGCATTGCTATGGTTATTGTGTGGAACGATTTGGCCAAAGGCGATACGCAATATGCGGCCGGATTAGTGGCATTCAACAGCATTTTTCAGGTATTGTTCTTTTCGGTGTACGCATGGTTTTATATAGCCATAGCACCCGCTTGGTTTGGCATTCCAACCAGCGATGCTGTTTCGCAAATTACAATAGCTCAGATTGCCGAAAGTGTTTTTATTTACTTAGGTATTCCTTTTATTGCCGGTTTTCTCACTCGCTTTATTCTGATAAAAGTAAAAAGTAAAACATGGTATCATACTAAGTTTATCCCCAAAACATCACCATTAACACTTATTGCGTTACTCTTCACTATTGTTGTAATGTTTTCATTAAAAGGCGAATACATTGTAAAAATCCCGATGGATGTAGTTTTGATAGCTATTCCCTTACTTATTTATTTTATTATTATGTTTGTAAGCTCGTTTTGGATGAGCAAAAAAGCAGGCGCCAATTACGAGCAATCCACTACCCTATCGTTTACAGCAGCGAGCAATAATTTTGAATTGGCCATAGCCGTAGCCATTGCTGTATTTGGGATTAATTCAGGCGAAGCATTTGCAGCCGTCATCGGGCCATTAGTTGAAGTACCGGTAATGATAGCATTGGTAAATCTTGCATTTTGGTTTAAAAAACGGTGGTATAAATAATAAAATTCTTTCATTATTTTTGAATATAATTTTTATAAATATAAACTTTTGATTAACTTTGTATATCGAATTTCGATATTTATTTTTTTCAAAACATAAAATTATTCATTCAAAATTATCAAAATGAAGAAATTTGCACTGGCAATGCTGTTTATAATCAGTCTGTTTGCCGTAAAAGCCGACGAGGGAATGTGGATGTTGCCCCTGATTGAAAAACTCAACATTCAGAAAATAAACGGAATGGGCTGTACCCTTACTGCCGACGAAATTTATAGCGAGAAAAATAACAGTCTGAAAGATGCCGTTATCGTTTTTGGAAATGGTTGTACAGGCGTAATTGTTTCGAATCAGGGATTGGTATTCACCAATCATCACTGTGGTTTTGGTGCTATACAGCAACTTAGCTCAGTAGCGCACAACTATCTGAAGAATGGTTTTACGGCAGAAAAGGCAGAAGATGAACTACAATGTGAAGATTTAACTGTAAAATTTTTAGTAAGCATTACCGATGTTACCGAAAGGGTTTTGGCAGAATTACCCGACACACTCCGTGGCAATAAACGTTTTGAAAAACAGGATTCAATTTTGAAAGCCATTAAAAAAGAATTTTCAGAAGACAATAAATATATTGTAACTCCAAAATCATTTTATTCAGATAATGAATTCTATGTTTTTGTTTACGAAGAATTTACTGATGTGCGACTTGCCTTTACACCGCCTTCGGCAATAGGAAAATTTGGTGGCGACACCGACAACTGGATGTGGCCGCGCCATACCGGCGATTTTTCGGTATTCCGCGTATATAGCGACAAAGAAGGTAAGCCGGCAAAATACTCCAAAGAAAACATTCCTTACGTACCAAAACGTTTTGCAGCTATCTCCAACAATGGCTACAAAGAAGGCGATTATAGTATGATAATGGGGAATCCGGGCACAACTACACGCTATTTATCGTCGTGGGGTATTGTAAACCGCATGGAAAATATCAACAAAGCTCGTATTGATGTACGCGGGGCAAAGCAAGATGTATGGAAAAAATTTATGCTTCAGGAAGAAGCTATAAATATAGCTTATGCCAGTAAATTTGCACGCAGTTCAAACTATTGGAAAAACAGCATTGGCATGAACAAAGCAATTGCTAAATTAAACATTGTAGAACGGAAACAAGCTGAAGAAAAAGTATTTGCGGATTGGGTTAACGCCACAGCCGACCGCAAAGTGAAGTATGGCGATGTACTTAAAAACCTGCAAACCGGCTACGAAAAAGTAAAACCATACAGCCGTGCACTCAATTTTATGCGCGAATCGCTACAAGGCGGAGCCGAAATGCCGCGCATTGCCTCGCGATTGGTAAAACTTACCGAAGGCAAATTTGATAAAGATTCGGTTTTGAAACAAGCGGCCGAAATGTATAAAGATTATTATTCAGAAGTTGACCAAGCCGCATTCCCCGTAATGATTGAGCAATATCGAAAAGCAGTTACGCCCGAATATCTTCCGGCTCTTTACACCATTATTGATAAAAAACACAAAGGCAGTGTTGATAAATATGCATCATGGCTTTATTCGAAATCAGTATTTACCACTTACGAAAAGTTTAAAAAGGCATTGAATAAAAAGTCGGTAAATTTACTCAATGACCCGGCTGTACTTTATTGGCGCGAAATTTCACTCCTTTCGGGAAGTTTACAAAAAGGCGACTATAACGATGCTGTGGCACAAATTGACGATGCCGAACGACTTTACGAAGCTGGACTGAAAGAAATGTCCATCGAAAAAGGAACTGCCCGCTACCCCGATGCTAACTTTACCATGCGACTGACTTATGGTACTATTGGCGGTTACAAGCCGGCTGATGCCGTTGATTTTAGCTACTACAGCACTACACAGGGAATTTTGGAAAAAGAAATACCGGGCGATTATGAATTTGACGTACCCGAAAAGCTAAAAACGGCCATTACCAATAAAGACTTCGGAACCTATACCGATGCCCGAACCGGAAAAATGCACGTAGCCTTTTTGAGCAACAACGATATTACTGGCGGAAATTCGGGCAGTCCGATTTTTAACGCAAAAGGTGAATTGATAGGCCTGGCTTTCGACGGAAACTGGGAAGCTATGAGTGGCGATATTGTGTTTGAACCTCAGCTTCAACGCACAATAAACGTGGATATCCGCTATGTACTATTTGTAATGGACAAAGTAGGAAATGCACAACGATTACTTAACGAATTGCTGATAAAATAACGAAAATCACTATCTTTGTATCACAAAAACAAATAAAATAATATTCTTAGTATGGAACGCCTCAAAGTATTATGTATTGTTTTGCTTCTTGTGTTTTTTGCAAGTATGTATCAGGGAGCCGTATTGCCATTTATTGATGGTATTAAATACGGACTTTCGATTGCCAAATACGAAAACGAAACAAATAACAAAACGCAGGAATTTATAATGATGGATGTTGAACCAAAAAATGAGGTAAGCACCATTCCGAACGATATTAACCTCAAAAATGGTCAGCCTGTACTTATACAACCAACAAACATTTCGCTAATTAGCACCGACACTGGTGAACAACCGGTATGGATTATGGTTTTGGATGCGCTTTACATGGCACTTACCATAATTGTATTAATTCTTGGAGTATGGATTCCGTTTTTGGTTGTCAAAATTTTACGTTCGTTGCAGGGGTCTTATGTTTTCGAACGCATTAATCTAAAACGAATTAACCGTATCGGCTTATTTTTGGTAAGTATAGGAATACTTAGTTCCTTAATTCAGTTCATTAATATCATATCAGCTGAACACTTGGTAGAATTGGCACAATACCGGTTTACCTACAGCAAGGTAATAGATTTCAACGCATTGATAATGGGAATTGTTATCCTGATAATGAACGAAGTGATGCGTATTGCAGTTGAACTAAAAGAAGAGCAGGATTTAACCATTTAAGAAAAACAGAATATGCCTATAATAGTTAATTTGGATGTAATGATGGCACGACGGAAAATTTCGCTCAACGAACTTTCCGACAAAGTGGATATTACGCCTGCAAACCTGTCGATTCTTAAAACCGGAAAAGCAAAAGCAATTCGTTTCAGCACATTGGAAGCTATTTGCAAAACCCTTAACTGTCAGCCTGCGGATATATTGGAGTATCGCGATGAGGAATAAATAAGAACAGTTGAATAGGCTGCCATTCCTTCTTTTCGACCCACAAAGCCCATTTTTTCGGAAGTGGTGGCTTTGATAGAAATTAAGTCGGCATCTACACCCATTACGCCGGCAAGACATTCCTGCATAGCCGGGATATGGGGACTTAGTTTGGGAGCTTCGGCACAAACAGTACAGTCGGCATTGCCAAACTCATAACCTTTTTCGCGAAGCAAAAGCATGGTATCTTTGAGGAGTATTTTACTATCAATATTTTTGTATTCGCCAGCCGTGTCCGGAAAATGAAAGCCAATATCGCGAAGATTGGCAGCACCGAGCAGCGCATCGCAAAGTGCATGAATCAACACATCGGCATCCGAATGACCAAGCAACCCAACAGGATGTTCAATCTTTATTCCGCCCAACCACAGTTCGCGGTTTTCGGCAAAAACATGTACATCGTATCCAAAACCTACTCTTATATTGTTCATAAGCTTCGCGTTAGTTGGCACTACGTGCGTTAGTTGGGCTACGCCGTTATGGTGCTACGCACGTTATTAGCTTCGCGTTATTAGGCACTTCGTGCGTTATTTGCTTCGCGTTAATTGGCACTTTGTGCGTTATTTGGGCTTCGCCATTATTGGTGCTAAGCACGTTATTAGCTTCGCGTTATTAGGCAACGCCGTTATTAATTGTTGTATAGACTTTTTACTTTATGTCGTCTTGGCTCTTGGCTCTTGGCTCTTGGCTCTTTGCTCTTGGCTCTTTGTTCTTGGCTCTTTGTTCTTTGCTCTATCTTATTTAACCAAATTCTTCAACCCAAATAAGTCAAACGAAAGCGAAAAACGTAATGTTTGGTCAAGTGGGCTTGTTTGCGAAGTAGAAATTACATAACCGGCATCAAGTTGGAATACATTTAGCTTAAATCCGGCACCAGCTGTAAAGAACTTACGATTACCTTTGTACTGGCTTTCGTTATAATATCCGGCACGTACAAAAAACTGCTTGTTATAGGCATATTCGGCACCTACCGACCACATTATTTCCTGAAGTTCTTCTTTGTAACCTCCGGGTGCATCGCCAAACGATTGAAAAAAGCCCGACATGGTTGACATATTATTGTAGTAATTCAAATCTTCATTTAATTTTGCGGCATCTGGAGATGGCACCATTAATTTATTCGCATCAGCGCTTACACTAAAACGCTGATATTCATCTATATCATAATCGAACGAACCGCCCAAACGAAGATTTGTTGGAATAAAATTATTCGTTGCATTTTTATCATAGGTAATTTTCGAACCTAAGTTGGAAAGGTTCAAACCAATAGCTAACTGACCCTTACCGGTGGTTAACTCGATAGGTGTCCGATAATAAGCCGAAATATCAGCCGCTACCGAAGCTCCGGGATACATTTCACTACCTTCACCTGCATTTAATCCATTATTTAAATCAGAATAAATAAAACGAAGCGCTGCAGAAGCTGAAAACTTCTCAGAGAGCATTTGTGAATACGCCAAATCTACTGCCATTTCGAGGGGATAAGCGTCTTGAAGTTTAGTACCTTCAACATTAAACATTTCAATAGTACCTAACGAAAAATATCTGATAGAAGTACTTAATGCCTGACGGGGATTAAATTTATAATAACCGGCAGCATAAATTAAATCTATATCAGAAACAATTTGCCTTAGCCAGGGAGTGTACGAAAGTGAAACACCGGCTTCACTTTCCATAAATACATATTTCGACGGGTTCCAGTACTGCGAATTGATATCGGGAGTAGTAGCAGCACCAATATCACCCATACCGCCCGCACGGGCATCAGGAGCAATAGTTAACGATGGAACAGCAGTAAATATCGGATTTGGCTCAACAGCCTTTAAATTATAAACAGTTGATAATAATACAATTAAAATAAAAAACGTTCGTTTCATAAGTTTTTTGTTACGAAGAAAATAGCCATTTTCAAAAACTACTCTTCAAATTTTCAATTTTATTTAGTTTGCAAAAATACAATTTTATATTTAATGTTAATACACTTACCAAAATTTATTGTTCAAAAACAAACATTTTGTTCGTTTTTGAATAAACTTCACTGTTATTGGTACTTATACTTACTTTATAGAAATATATTCCGGTTTTTACTTTTACGCCATCTGCACCACGTAAATCCCATTGCACCTTATCGGCATTACTTTGCTCAAATTGCCATATTTTTCGTCCCGACAAATCGAATATTTCCACTAAAGTATTTAATACCGTTTCAGGACGATCGTGTTCCACCACAATATTAGTCCCTGTTTTAACCGGATTCGGAAAATTATACACATTGAAAATGACCGGCTGCAATCCTTTTATCACTTCAAATTCAATGGTTTGACTTGCCGAATTATTCAATAAATCCCAGGCTTTGAATGTCAATGTATGTTTTCCTTCACTCAGGTTGCTTAATTTATATTGCAATGTTCCTTCGCTGAACGAGTTAGCTTTTGTTTCAAAAAAGTCATTCAGTACTTTTGATTGCGTAGGGTCGTTATCAATAGTAATCAACAAATCATGTCCAATACCACTTCCCACTTTATTTATTCCATTCTGATCTTTAATCTGAGCAATCAACAATGGTGATTCGTTTACAGCATCGCCACTTACGAAATTGGTTGTATTCAGGTAAAGTATAATTTCGGGTCCATCAGTTTCGTATACCACACTTTTGTTGGTACCGCCTACAATAAAATTTTCAAAATACCCCTGAGCTTCAGCTTTCAGCTCGTCACTGTGGGCATAATAATTGAATCGTCCGCCACCGTAATTGTACTTAATGTCTTTTGGAAGCATAAAAGTAAAACCAAATTGTCCGTCGACAACTGATGCTTTGCCTGAGAATAATACATTCGGACGGTCGGTATACGTCATATTGCCATCGCCATGATTGTTTTGTGTGGTAATGCGTTGAGCCTTATCGAACACATTTACATACACCTCACCATTGAAACCGCTTACTTTCTGATTAGTGCCATCTTCAACCTGACCTTTTACTTCCACCACCGACATTGCCCTGAGCGTATCGTTGGCTAAAGCAGTACTGTTATTAATTGAAGTAGTTGTTACATTATAATCGGTAGGAAAAGCAAGCTTCACCGCCGGGTCGCCCATATAGATATAGGATAGTTTATTAATTTCAGAACCTACACTATTTTTAGCTATGGCTAACGCATCGCCTATTCTGTAATGCTTTCCGTTTGTTTTCTTAAAAAGATTTTCGGTAAAATATTTATTTACAGTAAAATTTTGCGAAGCATAAACCGGACGCGCTGCCGAAAAAATACCAATTCCACCACCATTCGGATTCAGCACTACCTGCTCACCTGCCGAAACCGACTTTTTATCAAATTCCAAGAAGTTACAGGTTGCACCCACCCAGATAGGTAACACTTTGTTGGTCATTGCATTCACATCATTTACTGTCATAACCAACTCATTAGTCCAACCTTGTGGTCCTGCATGCCCTGTGTAGTTAAGGTAAAGAAGCCCTTTATCAATTAAATCGTGTAGTTGTTTGCGTGCAACCGGATAGGTTTCGCCACTTGCCGAAATTTCCTGATTGTAGGCATCTAAATAAATTTTCGAAATCTGATACGATTTAAAATTTCGTCCGATAGTGGAAGCAATACTATCTGCCTGCTTCATGTGTAAGGCATTATCGCCATCGTCGGCTAAAAAACAAAGTTGGTTTTTCCATTTACCAGCCTTCGTATCGTTCATGTAATCAATGGTTTTTTTCACCACATTCTGAGCATGTGTGGTAGTAACCACCGGAAAACGTCCGATACCCAAATCGAGACCGTGTGAAGGTATCTGATTACCTTCATTGTCGTCAAGGAAACCGAAATAATCGTCGGTAACATACGAAAGTGTTTCCACAAGCGAATTATCGGCCTGATAAGTAAGCACTAAGTTGTCGCCCGATGTTGTTTGCAATTTTCGGTTATCAAAAGTACCGCGTCCGAACAGCAAGAGGTATTTCGGCATATCTGCCGGAGTTGCCGACTCTTTAGCCCTGTCGTAAAACATTTTCATTGCCCGGCGATAAGCAGTTGCATCGGGCGTACCCGACGAAAATTCGTTGTATACCTGATCGGTTGTCATTACATTTACCCGCAAATTATCAACGTTACGATGCGCCTGCGCCAATTCTTCCGCCTGCGTCAAAAACCGAGGATGGGTAATAATTACCATTTCGGCCTGCGACAATGCATGTAAATTCTGATTAGCTACCGCTCCTATCACTTCAGGTTTTGGGAATGAATTTCCCTGTGTAGGGTCAATGGCCAGATACTGCTTTAATTCAGTTCCGGGTGCAGTAAAAGTCAGTTTGCCATCAATCGTCGATGCGGCAATTCGGCTAATATTGTGCGCTTCGGTAATGTCCCAAATCTGAATATTACTACCGGCATCGCTTAGTTTGTATTCACAGTAATTATTGGAACCAAGTTCGCCGACATACTGAAACTGCATAGCTGTTCCGCTCATTTTCAGAGCTCGCTGCACATTTACCTCAACATAATTCAGATAAGCCTCCGCTGAAACTCCATTCGGATTGTATGCTAATTTAAAATTTAATACATCCCGTGTCGGTGTATAAGTGAAAAATCCGTTTGCCCCCTTTGCTTTTTCGTAACCATCGCCATCGGTACGTTTCGGCACGTTCAGCGTTTTAACCTGACTGCCATCTAAGTCGAGCGAAAATGTAGTTATCGCACCTGCCGAGGCTGCTACATCCAATCGTACTTTTGTTGAATTGGTAAGTTTGACATTTGCAAAAGTAAACGGAAAATTAAGACTTTTTGCCTCGTTAAAATATTCTCCGTAAAATTCCTTACCGGAACTGGCTAAGTTTTTCAACTCATTTTCATGCACCTGATAATCGGTGAATTCTTCGACAGGTACAACCGATGCTTCATTGGGTACACTGAGTGTAACTGTTTCAATTTTACGGCCAGTGCCTGCATCCGATGTTACAAAATAATATCCTTTGGTAGAATAGGAATTGACCGTATGCGTAAACATTTCGCGAACACGGTCGTAGCTCCATTTTTGAACACCTTTGGCATAAAAAAGAATATAATCGCCTGAATTAAAAACGTTATCGCTGCCTTTTTCCATGTATATGGTCACCTCGGGCAAATCGTCTATCATTGGTTTGGAAAAATCCTGACTTAATACTTCGCCACCATATCCGAATATTCGTACATTGGCAGGCGAAACACCCATCGCATTCAAATCTTCGTAAGTTAGTCTGTAAACGCCGGTATTGGCAATTGCAATTTTCACAAATTTACCCGATTTCAGAACCGAATTTGCTGTGTAAGAATGTGTTGTTGCCGATTTCTGACGTTGGGCTTTGGGCATTTTTATAATTTCAACCGAAAAAGAACTGAGTTTTTGAATTGCACCATCGCGTACTACAAAAGGCGAAATAAGCAGGTCGATGTACGAATTTCCACGAATTTCGAGTGTTTGTATTTTTTTCAGAATTGATGTATTCGAAATAGCAGCATCCGACAAAACAGCTAATTCCGAAGCAGAAGGGGTTGTATACACTTCATTTTTAAGTACTAAGTCGTAATTAAAATTTTTATCAGCAGCCACTCGTTTGTTAAACCAGGGCAATTGATTTTCGTCGGGGAACACAGCATTGTCGAAATTAACAACTTTATGTGTGCTATTGCCGGCTGACCATGTTTCAACGCCTTTCCAACCAATGCTGTAATCGGCACTGAAAAAAACCTCCTGAGCTGTAGTAATACTGAAGAATACAGTCAGGAGTAATATAATTGCATGTCGTTTTTTCATGTAAAAAAAGAGTTTATAATCTGCCCATAAAGTACAGACATCAAAGATAACGCTTTTCGGAAAAGATTATTATTTGAATTGAAAAACAATAACTTATTTTATATTAAAATCGAACATCTTTTGATCAGAAATAAAGCCTTTCAGATTATCACCGGGTTTTACGGTTCCCACACCTGCCGGCGTACCTGTAAACAAAATATCGCCAATCTTCAGGGTAAAAAAACGACTAACGTAGGCAATAAGTTCATCAATAGGGAAAATCATATCGGCGGAATGTCCGTTTTGTACAGTCGTACCGTTTAAGTCTAATCTGAAATGTATATCCTGCACATTACCGAGCGTTTCCACAGGTAAAAAATCGCCAATAACAGCCGAATTATCAAATGCTTTGCATATTTCCCATGGTTTTCCTTCCGCTTTAAGTCGGCGTTGCAGGTCACGGGCTGTAAAATCAACACCAAGGCCAATTTCGGAATAATAACGATGTGCAAAACGTGGCGCAATATTTTTGCCTATACGGTTAATTTTTACAATTAGCTCGGTTTCGTAATGCAATTCCTGCGAAAAGTCGGGAACATAAAAGGGCTTATTATTTAGGAGCTTAGCCGTGTCCGGTTTCATAAACACAACCGGTTCAGTAGGGTTTTTAGAGTTGAGTTCCTTGTTGTGCTCAATATAATTTTGACCAATGGCAAATATTTTCATTTCGGTTATTTTTTAGCTGTTGATTTTTCGCAATCTTCGCAGGCTTTAATTTCGTTTAACCGATTGAACATCACTGCTAAATGAGCATAAATAGAGGTATTTTGCACCACAATGCGTTCGGGCACACGAATACGGTAAGGTGTAAAATTCCATATCGCTTTGATGCCACCTTCCACCATAATTTCCGAAACTTCCTGCGCTTTATCAACCGGCACAGTAAGAATTCCGATATTTATTCCGGTTTTTTTTTGCAATTCTTTGAAGCGGTCGAAATGATGAATGGGCACCCGATTGATACTTGTTCCGGCAAGCTCATGCTTAACATCAAAGCCGGCAGCAATTTCTAACCCAAACTGTTCCAGCCCATTATCGTGCATTAATGCCCCACCAAGGCTTCCCACGCCAAACAAAAATGCTTTGTGCGAATTGGTAAATCCCAGAAATTTTTCCAATATATCAACCAATTCCTTTACATCGTAACCCACACGGGTTTTACCGGTAATTTTTACAAACGACAAATCTTTAGCTACCATCGAAGGGTCAACGGCAATATCTTTGGAAATCTGAGTGGACGAAAGATAAGTCTCACCATTATTGAGAACTAATTTAGCATAAGCCAAATACCAGGGTAACCTGCGTAAAGTAGGCTCCGGAACTTTAAATAGTATATCAGAACTGCTGTTCATGCAATGTGATTTTTTGATATGATTTAGCTGCAAAAATAATTAAAAAATTTGGAAAAGTCAGATATTAGCAGTTACAAAATGAATTCGCAGTTGAAATTATATCTTTGCTGACATTGCTCGTTGCATAGTACTTACCGATCCGAAACCGGCTATTACACAAAGTTCTTCCTTTTTTGTTTGTGGATTTTCTTCGAGGTAGTGTTTGGCATACCCTGCTCTGAGGCTGTTTATATAGGCATTGAAGTTCATGCCAAATTGCTGATTGATCAATACCGACAGGTAGGTACGGTTTGTACCAAGGTCTTTGGCTAAGGTAGTTAAGTTTAAATCCGGATTTAAAAAAGCCTGCTTTTTTGCGACATGATTGTTTAATTTTTGAATGAGTTTCTTGTCGTTTACAAGCGCAATTTCATTTTGAGCAACTGCCTCAGGCACATACACTTCCAAATCGATAGTGTAGTCGATTTCCTTTTGCCTCAGTGCCAGAATTCCCAAACGGCTCACATAAGCCGAAAAAACAAAGAACACAAACACAACAATATGTTGATGTAGCCCTTTTATAGGTATAAGGGCATACGACAAAAATCCCAAAACAACAATCAGTGCAAAAGTAAGCAGGTAGTTATTTACCCATTGAATTGAAAAATTATCAATATTCGAAAACTCATTTTTCAATTTATGATCGTATTCCTCCGGAATTTTCAGAAAAGCAATAGCATAAAGCACACCCTGCAACCCCAGCAAACCTAAATGCACAAAACGCGACACTTTGAGCACCGTAAATTGAAAACCAACAAACTGATAGCCCTCGCGATTGTGCTCCATAAAAAACAACAAATCCTTTTTACCGGTATATACATAGAAAATATAATGTGCTAAGCCCAGCATAATAAGGGCAGGCAAAAAGTGTATCCACTCCTTTATCAGTTGAAAGTGAGGCGATACTATGGATTTGATATAAATAAAAATGGAGGGAAAAATCAGAAATTCAATAGCCGCATGCACTCCATGTACAGGCAGGTATAATGCATAATCTTCGACAAAATACAGGTAATTGAAAAAGTTGACAAAGAAGTTTGTAAGCAGCGTAAAAGCCATTATAGAGCGCGAAATGCTTTTGCGCTTATCCAACATCAGTTGAATCCCCAATGCCAATGGCACCAAATAAGCAGCAACAAGTAAAAACAGATTGAGATGTTTCATAATTAAATCAATTTATTTGCCATACCTGTTAAATAGCTGCATTTTGGCAACAAAAATAATCATTTTTGGCAAATTATTTACGATTTGACTTGTAAATTTTACGATTTGAACGGTTAGAGAAAGTCATAATATTTAATTTTGCCTGCAATTAAAGCCAAGATTGTAAATATATCTGAAAATTGATCTTTGAATAATTTGTTAATTATTAATATTCGCCTGCTTCTACAGCCAGGGCTACCAATTCGGCTGTGTTGCATACACCTGTTTTATGAATCAGGTTATTTCGATGTTTCTTGGCCGTTTGGGCGCTTATGAATAATTCGGTGGAAATTTCTTTATCAGTTTTGCCCTTGGCTATCAGGTGTAGAATTTCTTTCTCACGACTGGTTAAAGAGCTTAATTTCAGAGCATGTTTTAACTGGTTAATTTCTTTTAGTGCTGCATTAAGCTGGTTTTGAGTTGTCATTGTCGTGTTTACATTAACTGAAACAAACAAACCCCTGCAAACAGTGCCATCGGGAAAATAATCGAATGAAACACCATGATCGTAGTGCCAATTATAGCTATCACTTCCTTTGGGCTTCAGTCGATGCATTGAAACTAAACATGTGGTTTTAGTCTTTTCATTTTCAGCTTGTATTGTCTCAGGGATAATCTCCAAATCGTCTGGATGAATAATTTGTTCAAAAAAGGTTACACCGAGGTCATTAATTTCTTTGCGCGAATATCCAATATAGTCGTGTCCATATTGATTAAGATAAACATTTCGCATCGAGGCTGGGTCTTCGGGATATTGAAGTTCATTGACATACACTAAAGCAGGCAGATTATCCAACGTCTTTTTATAAAATTCGAGCGTGTTTGTATCTAACTTGGGCAGAGAATTAATATTAAGCATAGTTTAACATATTTATAAAATTCGTATTACGAAACCTTTGATTTACAACCTTAAGAACCACAAAAATACTACTAAAGTGGTATTGTGCAAAGTTTTATGGATGTTTATTTTTGTGAAATTGAATACAAATATGAATCAACCTGAAAAATATCGGATTAAAAATAGAGAAATACACAAATAGAAATTACAAAGTTATGAAAAAACTAATTTTTTGCACGCTGTTCGCAGCGGTTTCGTTACTATCGGTAGCACAGAGTTTCCAACAAGGGAATAAACTAATTGGTGTGGGATATACATTCGGCACCAGCGGTTACGACAACACCAAATTTACCTTTCCACCACTTTTCGGACAGTTCGAATACGCACTTACCGACAAACTGAGCGTGGGCGTATCGGTTGATTACAACCGCTTTACCTACACACGTACTTATGACCAAGCAACCGTAGGTGGCGGAAACCTCTTACCTCTTTTGCAAGGTTCGTACCATGCATTTACCACCGACAAACTCGACCCCTACGTTTCGGTACTCGCAGGATACAATTTTTATTACAGCGGCGCATCAGTAGCCACAAGCACCCTAAACCCCGATATTTTTGTAGCCGGAGCCGCCCTTGGAGCCCGCTATTATCTTACTGAAAATATAGGTCTGTTTGCCGAAGGCAGTGCGCTATTACTTGGCGAAGCCGCTTATTTGAAAGTTGGGGTTTGTGTGAAGTTGTAAGTGAGATTTTTAACAGAATAAAAAGCGGATGCCGAAAAGCTGGAAGAGTAGGCGGGGAAATAATTTAAAATATGAGTCCACTCCGAAAAGTCCGAGCAGACGATTTTAGTTGATTAATAATTTGTTTTAAAAAAAGTCATATAATTGGGTGAAATAACCCGAAAAAAGTTCTTTGAAATATTGCGTA
>Ga0209398_1000295_pt1 | contig 32693 bp, 24 predicted proteins | sample AshMeaBigSpring_FD_184125 | JGI IMG/M metagenome (GOLD analysis project Ga0209398, IMG submission 184125) | Groundwater microbial communities from Big Spring, Nevada to study Microbial Dark Matter (Phase II) - Ash Meadows Big Spring (SPAdes)... | ecosystem: Environmental > Aquatic > Deep...
GGCTTCGAGCTGTTGCATCAATCGGTGGTCGTGCTGCCCCACTGGCAGGTGATCGGCGACGCCGAGGGGCGATGGGGCGTGACGATGAGCCTGGCGATCGACACCAGCCTGGCGGAGGGTCGTCGGGCGCCGCTCGAGAAGACCGTCGCCGCGGCGATGGCTTCCGTAACGTGACCTGGCGCGCGGTGGTCGAGGAAGGGGACCTTCCGCTTTCTCCGGGGCGGGTTGACGACGCGTGGAACCGTTCCCAGCCCGGTGGAAGTTTTTCCCTGATATTCCAGGGGGTCAGGTCGATGTTTTCGGCCGGCGCGTATCCGCGAGGTCGAGTTGATCGGCCGAAAAATGGACCAGACCCCGACCCGTGAACGCTTACACGACGGGTCAGGAGGCGTCACCGCCCAACAGGCCTGTCGCGGGCGCCTTGGCTGGGTCGGGCGGACTGGCCGCGTTCAGCCACGCAGCGGCCGTCGTCGGCAGCCAGGGGCGTCAGCCCCTGGACGAGGAAAACCAGGCCAGGTACCAGGGGGCCAGGTCCATGTTTTCGGCCAGCGCGGATCCGCGTGGTCGAGTTGATTGGCCGAAAAATGGACCAGACCCCGACCCGTGAAGACGTACCCGCCTCCGGCCCGTGAACGGTTACCCACGGTCTGACGCGGGAGGTGTCACTCCGCGGGGTGTGGCTGCCAGGCCGGCGCCGTGGCGGGCGATCAAGGCGGCACGGGGACAGACGAGGATCAGCTGGGAGTTACCTTTCGGCGCGGTGCGACATCCTGCTCCGTCGTCAGAACGGCAAATCGCACCTCTTCCCGGTCAGGTTTGCCCAGTCCAGTTGGGGGTCGAGGCCGGTCGCCTGCCAGGGCACAGCGGCCAGCACGGGCACTCCGCAGCGGCGGTGGAGTTCCGCAAGGTTGCTGGCCTGGCTCGCATCTTCCGGAGCGGGCGGCTGACGCTGATTCAGCACGACGCCCGCCACCGGAATCCCCCCACGAAAGCAGGACGCAGTGATCAGCGTCTGCAGCGTCTGGTTGATGACGCCCAGCTGGTTGGGTGCCACCACCAGCAGCGGGTAACCGAACTCCCGCGCCAGGTCGGCGACGTACAGCTCGTCTCCCAGCGGCGACATCAGGCCGCCGGCCCCCTCGATCACGACGATCTCGCAAAGGTCCGCCCAGCGCGACAGGCCCGAGCGCAACTGGCGCGGATCAAGCTCGCTTCCCTCGGCCCGCGCCGCGAGGTGCGGGGCCAGCGGGGCGCGGAATCGCTGCGGGCAGACCTGCTCCAGCGTTCCCGGACACCCGGCCGCTTCCCACAGGGCCTGCGCATCGTCGGAGACGAGCGCGCCCGCCTGCTCGCGGCAGCCGCTGGCGGCCGGCTTGTACACGCCCACGCGATGATCACCTCCGCGGAGCGCGCGGGCGATCAGCGCCGCGACAAAGGTCTTCCCCACGCCCGTGTCGGTCCCCGTGACAAACAAGCCCCTGGCCGGTTTTCGCACCATGCGGCATAGAGTACCATCACCGGGTCGCGCGTCCAGCGGAGACGACCAGTGCCGGGCGATGGGGCCTGTACGGATTTTTGTGTCAACGGCTCTGCCCAAGGGGACAGTCCCATTTTTCTGGCATCCATGCCACAAAAATCGGGACAGTCCCCGTGATGGCGCGCGGCCGCGGCGGGTCCGGTTGTCGGCTGAGAAGCAGACGGCGTAAGCGTTCACGGGTCGGGGTCTGGTCCATTTTTCGGCCGATCAACGCGACCTCGCGGATACGCGCCGGCCGAAAACATGGACCTGACCCCCTGGAACATCACCACCGGGCTGTGAACGGTTACGCAGACGGCCAGCACAGGCTGGTCGCAATCCTGGGTATGGCTCCTGGCAGATCATGACCGCTCACCCTTCCCACCCACGGGGGACCACGATCGCGCTGGTGCAGATGAGCTGTAGTGCTGATCCGCAGGCGAACGTGCGCAAGGCGCTGGCCCGCATCGCCGACGCGGCAGGGGAGGGGGCCCAGATCGTCTGCCTGCAGGAGCTGTTCGCCGGTCTTTATCCCTGCCAGCAGGAGGACCATGCGCGGTTTGCCGAGGCCGAGCCGATTCCCGGCCCCACCAGCGAGGCGTTGTCCCGCGCGGCTGCCCAGCACGGCGTGGTGATCGTGGGCTCGCTATTCGAGCGGCGCGCGCCGGGGCTGTACCACAACACGGCCGTGGTCTTCGACGCCGATGGCCAGCTGGCCGGAACGTACCGCAAGATGCACATTCCGGACGACCCGCGGTACTACGAGAAGTTCTATTTCACCCCTGGCGACCTGGGTTTTCGCAGCTTTGCCACGCGTGCCGGCCGCATCGGGGTCTGCGTCTGCTGGGACCAGTGGTTTCCCGAGGCGGCGCGGCTGACGGCCCTGTCCGGCGCGCAGATCCTCTTTTACCCCACGGCCATCGGCTGGCAGCCCGAGGAAAAGGAGCCGTTCGGCGCCAGCCAGTGGTCGGCGTGGGAGACGATGATGCGCAGCCACGCCATCGCCAACGGCCTGTTCGTGGCCGCCCCCAACCGCGTCGGGCAGGAGGCCGAGCTGCAGTTCTGGGGCGCCTCGTTCGTGGCCGATCCTTATGGCAACGTCCTGGCCCGCGCCCCGCACGACACCGAGGAGACGCTCGTCGTGCAGTGCCAGCTGGACCAGATCGACGTGGTCCGCACGCACTGGCCGTTTCTGCGCGATCGCCGCATCGATGCCTATGCCGATCTCCTCAAGCGGTTCGTGGACGATGGCTGAGCGCGAGTCGCCCGCGGAGCTGGGCTATCGCCTGCCCGCCGAGTGGGAAGAGCATGTGGCGACCTGGCTCTCGTGGCCGCACAACCGGGAGACGTGGCCCGGCAAGTTCGCGCCGGTTCCGGCGCGATTCGCTCAACTGGTGCGGACGCTGGCCGCCTTTGAACCGGTCCAGGTGCTGGCCGGCGGCGAGGCGGTGATGCGCGAGGCACGCGAGCACCTGGCCGGCACGGCCAACCTCACGCTGCACGATATCCCCACCAACGACGCCTGGGCCCGCGACCACGGCCCCACCTTCCTCCAGGGGCCGCCCGGCGTAGCGCCCGCGCTGGTCGACTGGCGCTACAACGCCTGGGGCGGGAAGTATCCGCCCTATGACCTGGACGACGCCGTCCCGCGGCGGATTGCGGAGCGGAGCGGATACCGCCGCTTCGCGGTCGACATGGTGATGGAGGGCGGCGCGATCGACAGCAACGGCCGCGGTACGCTGCTGGCCAGCGAAACTTGCCTGCTGCATCCTGGACGCAATCCGGGCCGCACGCGGGCCGAGATCGAATCGTGCCTCACGGCCTACTGCGGGGTGCGGCAGGTGTTGTGGCTGACCGGGGAGATGGCGGGGGACGACACGGACGGTCATGTCGACCAGCTGGCGCGGTTCGTGGCACCGACGACCGTCGTGGCGGCGGTCGAGAGCGACCCGTCGGACGTGAACTACGGTCCGCTCCAGGAGAACCTGCGCCACCTGCGGCGGCTGTCCGACCAGGACGGCCGGCCCCTGGAGATCGTGGAGCTGCCGATGCCCGCGCCGATTTCCTTCGCGGGCCAGCGGTTGCCGGCCAGCTACGTGAATTTCTACATCGCCAACGGTGTCGTCGTGGTGCCCCAATTCGACGATCCGGCCGACGCGGTGGCGCGGGAGACCCTCTCCGCCCTCTTTCCCGATCGGCAGGTGCGCGGGCTGCCGGCCACCGACATCGTGCTGGGACTGGGCGCCTTGCACTGCTTGACCCAGCAGCAGCCGCGGGCCAACCGCCCGGCGGCGTGAAGCGGCCGTCCGCGATCCGCCGCCGGCCCGTTTCCCTGCTCGTCGGGCAGTTGGCCGCCGCGCGAATCGCAGGGACAGAGGATCGGGCTGAGCGGCGGACCGCCAGAGAAGCTGTCCGCGAACTCCACTCCCTGGGCAGTGAGCCGTTTGTGGGAAAGTGAAATTCGCTAAGGCGCTGCACGACAATTACCTACCGGTTTTGTGAATCAGCCGCGGGGCGCTAGCCCGCGGTCTTGCGCGGATGAACCGCGGGCTAGCGCCCGGCGGCTGATGAGTGATTTCGGTAACTTATTGTTGAACAGCGCCTAAGCGGCGGTGTTCGGCCCTCACCCCAGCCCTCTCGTTGAGGGAGTGGGAGCCGGCGGTCGGACCCTTTTTTTGGACGAGGTGACCGGCCGCACGTTGGAGCCGGAGGGAGTGTGAGCCGGTTGTCGGACCGCCTTTCACTCGTCCCGCTCCTGACCGCGGCGCAGCTGCTTGGTACGGGACCGGGCCTCCTTCGCCTGCCGCCGCCGCACGGCGCTGCCCCGCGTGGGACGCGTCGCCTTGCGCACGACCGGTTCCTCGGCGACCGCTGCCAGCATGTCGCGCAGCCGCGCCAAGCAATCGGCCACATTGCGACCGCGGTCGCGAAACCTCTGGCTGCTCAGGACCAGATCGCCAAGCTTCGTGATGCGGCGGCGATACCGCGTTAGGAAGCGGGCCCGCACCGGCTCGGGCAGGCTGGGCGAGCTGGCTGCCGCCCAGCGCAGGACCGCCTTGGTGCTGGTCTTGTTGACGTGCTGCCCACCGGGACCGCCGCTGCGCGCAAAGTGAAACTGCAGTTCCGTCAGGGGAATGGCCAGGCGTTGATTCACAAATAGCACGGTCGTCTCTCGCTTGCCTCGGCCGGCCGGCCCCGTCCCGGCTGGGTGCGGGCCATCCCGCCCGGACTGCCTCGCCCGGGAGTAACCGTTCACACCCCGGGTCAGCATGTAGCCAGATTCGAGCAGGTCAGGTACATGTTTTCGTCCTGCGCGTCTGCGCTAGCCCGGATTATCCATCAACCGCACGAGCAAAGCTGCAAGGTGCAGCCGTGACACAGGTTGTGGCTATCTTCCCAAAAGCACCACGCACATCAGCCGGCACGCGGCGGCCGAGGTGACGCTCGGTGCGTCGCCCCGCACGCGGGGGCGAAGGTTTGCCGTTGGTGAAATATCCGGTCTGGGCAGGGCCGGTCCTGGCGCACGGGCTGCTCTACGTGCGGGGTCGCGACCGCCTGGTCTGCTTGGAGCGGATCCCCGAGCATCGATCGCCGCGAGCCGCTCGGTGCGGTTTCCGGCCGTGGCGGGGCCCTCAATCGGTTGCCGCCAGCAGGGCCTCGGCGGCTCGCCGGGAATGAGCCAGGATGTGATCGTAGTCGCTGGCTTCGATCTCTTCGCCCATCAATTCAATGTCAAAGAACCCGTCGTAGCCGGCGGCACGGAGCGCGCCCACCAGTTCGCGCAGCGGCAGCGTGCCCTCGCCCAACAGGCAGCGATCCTGCTCAGCCCCCGGCGGCGTCCGCGCGTCGCCCAGATGCACGATCGCAACGTGGGGCACCAGCGATCCTAACCGCTCGATCACCCGCGGCTCGTGCGCCACGTGATAGGTGTCCAAGACAATCTTCGCGCCTGGTGTCGGCAACGAGGCGGCCAGATCCAGCGCCGCGTCCAGATCCGTCAGGAATGTCCAGTCGGCGGCACAGGCGGGATGCATCGGTTCCAGGGCCAGGGTCACGCCCAACTGGGCGGCCAGCGGCACGACCTCGGTCAGCGCCGAGCGGACCAGGCGGCGGGCATGGTTGTGCGTGTGCCCCGCCCGGCCCCCGCTGTAAACGACCAGGCAGGCGGCCTCCATTTCCGCGGCCAATCGCACCGCCTCGGCCGCATCGTCGATGCTCTCGCGAAAGCTGCGGCCGTCGCTGCCGGTGAATCCACCGGCCCAAAGGAGGCTGGAGACCTGCAGGCCGCAGTCGGACAGCAACTCGAGGCCCTTCTCCTCGCCGAAGTCGGACAGCTTCTGCCGCCACACGGCGATGCCCGCATATCCCGCCGCGCGGTACTTCCGCACATCCTCCTCAAACGACCAACGATAGGTCGTCATCTCGTTCATCGACAGTCGCGCCATCCCTGCCAGTCTCCCCAGGGACGCTGGTCAGCCTCGGGCCTGCCCGGCCTCCTGCCGCCACGGGTCGATCGCGGGGGCGACGACAGTATGGGAAATCGCCATCGGGCTGTAAAGCAAGCCCCACGCCCCGTGGGCATCGTCTGGGGGCCCGGGCGCGTGGCGGCAGGGCGTTCGATTGGGGCCTGTGGCGGCGGCGGCAATCTTCGCCCCCCCGCAGCACACGGCGGGTCGACGGGGCCCACGTTGCTCGATCCGCGTCGGTGCTGGTTCCCGTCAGTCGCCTGCTGAGCCGCGGGGCGTTCGCGGCTTGATCTCGCGCGGGTGGTTATGAGACGTCTGACCGTTCCGCCCTAGTGCATCGTCCAAGTGAAACATGCGGATCAGCCGCCGGGCGCTAGCCCGCGGTTCATCCGCGAAAGACCGGGCGCTAGCCCGCGGTTCATCCGCGAAAGACCGGGCGCTAGCGCCCTCCGGCTGATTTCGAACCCGAACCCTTGAATTGGACAGAACACTAGCCCGGATTATTCATGAGCCGCAAGCGCGCTAGCGTCCGGTTTTGGTGGAATTGGGGAGAACCGGACGCTAGCGCGTGCCGGCTGATGTACGCGGTCTTTTTTTGGGGAAGATGGCTACAATTTGTTTCTCTGCTTCACCTTGCAACTTTACTCGTCAGGTTGATGAATAATCCGCCCTAGCGCCCACGGCATGGGCGATCGCGCGGTGGGCACTGGGGCGAGACGTCCCACTCCTGGCCGCCCGAGCCATCGTAGCCGGCACGCTCCGCGTGCCGCGTATGCCCCATCGTAGCCGGCACGCTCCGCGTGCCGCGTATGCCCCATCGTAGCCGGCACGCTCCGCGTGCCGTATGCCCCATCCTAGCCGGCACGCTCCGCGTGCCGCCGCGAACCCCGGCCTGGGTGCTGCACGGCCGGGCGCGATCTACTTCCGTCCTTGCATGTCCCAGGCCTGCAACCACTCCGTGGATGTTCGCCGAAGTTGGAACTCGTCCTGCAGCCGCCGGTCGAAGTCCCGCATGTGACCCGCACCGTAGAAAATGCCCACCCGCTTGCGGCCCGCGTCCAATTGACGCTTGAGCACCGCCAAGGCCTTTCGATTGCGCCCGGTAATCAAGGTGGACCCGTCTTCACCGTCAAAGATGCTCAGCGCACCCTCCATGCCTTCGAACTGCTCGGCCATGGCCCGCTTCAGCAATAGCGCCCGGTCCCGGGCGAAGAGGGCCAGCAGCAGGCGGCTCTGGCCCGTCCCTCCGGAAACGGCGTTCTGCTGGGCCAGCGATTGCCCCATCATGCGGAAGAACATCTGGCTGAAGCTTTCGCCATGCTCCTTCATGCTGGCCGCGAACTCCTCGGGCGACATGTCGGCGTGGACGAGATTGTCCCGCGTGTAATCGATATGCTCCAACTGGTGCGCCAACTCCAGCACCGACGTCATGCCTCCCTGGGCGGCGGCGACCGGATGCCGATTCTGCGGCTGGCCGCCCTTGGGCACCCGCGCTTCCTCGGAAGCCACCAGTTCGTAAAGGACGGCGTCGTAGTCCGCAAATCGCTTGTTCAACTGCTGGTAGTACATGGCGTCGGCCACGTGCACGGCACCAATCAGGTCGACGGTCAATCCGCGGACCGGCTCGTTGGCGGGAACATAGCGGACGACCGCCGTCTCCAGCCGGATCGGTGTTCCATCGTCACTGCGAACGACCCGGACAAATTCCTGGACCGGCCGGTCCTCGCCACCGGTCCGTGGGGGCTGTTCCGCCCGGGCGGCCACGCTTGAGCAGGCCACGATCGCCAGCCCCCACCATCGCCAACGATCCGCGCTCTTCATCCAACCCATGACGTCGCCTCCCTCCAGGCGGCACGCCAACACCGGTCCGGACCGACCCCCGCGGTGCCCGGCACGGGGCGCATTGCCGACAGACAGCCTGTTCCTGAAATATAGGGTACGGGCAGACCCAGGGAAACGGCGGCGGCATGACGCGCAGGCGGAACTGGGTGTGCGATGATGCTGGCGGAACTGGTGTCGGGAGGGGCTGGCAGGTCGGCGTCCAGGGCAACCTGTTTGGGCTTGTCGCCCAACGCGAAATCGCTAGACTCTTCCCAAGTTCAAGTTGTCGTGGAACGGGGCTCCTCGGGACGCGACACAGCGCTGCCTCTTTCGACCTTCCGGTGGGCTGGCGAGGGCAGGCAGGGATGCAGCATTCCACTTGGGCGCCGTAGCCAAGCGGCTAAGGCAGCGGATTGCAAATCCGCCATCCCCGGTTCGAATCCGGGCGGCGCCTCTCCGCGTTGCGTCCCACCGTGCCCGCGTCGCCAGGACTTGTCGGCGCTGCCGGTTCGAGGTTGCAGGATGAGCCTTGATGGCGGGCAGGCGACGATCGTCGAGCGCCTCGCGGCGTGGCTGCGCGGCGCGGCGCGGGCGGTGGCGTTCACGGGCGCCGGGATCAGCACCGAAAGCGGCGTGCCGGATTTCCGCTCGCCCGGCGGTGTCTGGACCACCTCCCAGCCTGTGTACTTCGACGAGTTTCTGCACAGCGCAGATGCGCGCCGGGAGTATTGGCGTCAGAAGGCGATCAGTCACCACGATTTCGAGCGGGCCGAGCCGAATGCGGGTCACCGGCTTCTGGCCGCTTGGGAAGGTGCCGGCCGTCTCCGCGGACTGATTACCCAGAACATTGACGGACTCCACCAGCTGGCCGGCAGTCAGCAGGTGCTGGAGTTGCACGGGACGGCGCGGTGGGTGGCCTGTCTCACCTGTGCGGCCCGGTTCCCAGCGGAGGAGATGGTCGCGCGGTTTCTCGCCGTCGGCGACCCTCCCCCGTGCCCGGACTGTGGCGGACTGCTCAAGCACGCCACGGTGTCGTTCGGCCAGCAGTTGCCCCCTGAGGTGCTGGAGGCGGCCGCCCAGTGGAGCCGCCAGGCCGACGTGTTCCTGGCCATCGGTTCGTCGCTCGTCGTGCAGCCCGCGGCGAGTTTGCCCGTCATCGCGCGCCAGCGCGGGGCTCGGCTGGTCGTCCTCAACCTTGAGCCCACGCCGCTGGACGACATCGCCCAGATCGTGCTGCGGGCTCCGATTGGCGCGACCCTCCAAGCCGTTCAGGCCGCGCTGGGGGACGAGGGAACCTCCACGACCTGCGGCTGACTTGCTGTTCCCGCCAGCCATCGGCTCGGAGCGCGGCGCCACGGCCGGCACGGCAGGGGCACCCGAAGTCGAGGAGCCTGGCCCGGATTATTCATGAGCCGCAAGCGCGCTAGCGACCGGTTTTGGTGGAATTGGGGAGAACCGGACGCTCGCGCGTGCCGGCTGATTTGCGCGGTGTTCTTGGGAAGATAGCCACGACCTGTTTCCCTGCTTCACCTTGCATCTTTACTCGTTAGGTGTAACCGTTCACAGCCCGGTGGAAGGTTTCCTCCGATTCCAGGGGGTCAGGTCCATGTTTTCGGCCAGCGCGTATCCGCGAAGTCGAGTTGATCGGCCGAAAAATGGACCAGACCCCGACCCGTGAACGGTTACCGTTCGGTGGATGCATAGTCCGGGCCAGCCCCCGGTTGCCGCAAGAACCGCGGGCTAGCGCCCCGCGGCTGATTTGCGTGGTGCTTGGGGCAGGATGGCTGGTAGTCCCCATGCATGAACGCGTGTTGCCGAGCGCGAAGCGACTGGTGAATAATCCGGGTTCGACCGGCAGGTTCCGGCGTAACGGTGCAGGCCTCGGGTGAAGGTTGCCGTGACTGGCAGGGAGTCGGTTCCAACTTTTCGGCCGGCGTGTCTGGGCCTGGCGGAACTTGTCGGCCGAAAAATAGACCGGACCCCGACCTGTGATCGCTTACGTTCGGAGGCGAACCACGGCAACCGGTCGTGGGGACGTCGCGCCGGGAATCACCGTGGCTGCGAGGGTGTGGTTGGGCCTTCCGATCCGGCGGCCCGGTTATCGCACTTGTGACAGCAGCAGCAGGGCCACGTTCATGTAGATGAGCAGTCCGAGGATGTCGACGATGCCGGCCACGAACGGGTTGCTCATCAGCGCCGGATCCAGTCCCAAGCGCTGAAAGATCAGGGGCAGGATCGAACCGGTCAGCGCCCCGCAGAGGACGACCAGCACCAGGGTCAGCGGCAGTACGGCGGCGGTCTGGAGGGTGCGGGTTTCCGGCCCCATGAGCCAGAACACGGCCAGCCCGCAGCATCCCAGCAGCCCGCCCAGCATCAGGCCCACGACGAACTCGCGGCGCACGACCCGCAGCCAGTCGGCCATCTTGATGTCGCCGGTCGTGAGGGCCGTGATCACGAGCGTGGCCGACTGGTTGCCCGAATTGCCGCCGCTGGAGATGACCAGCGGAATGAAGAAGATCAGCCAGGGCCACATCACCAGCCGCTCGTCGTAGGTCCGCAGGGCTGCGGCCGTGAGCAGACCGCCGAAGAAGAGCAGGGCCAGCCAGACGCCGCGCTTCCAGCCCAACTCCAGCAGGCCCGTCGTGAGGTAGCCGCTATCCAGGGGCGCGACGGCCGCGCTTTGCTGGGCGTCGCGCGTCGCCTCCTCCCGCACGACATCGATCACGTCGTCGTAGGTGATGATGCCCAGCAGGCGGTGCTGCTCGTCGACGACGGGGATCGCCAGCAGGTCATAGCGGGCCACCTTCTGGGCTGCTTCCTCCTGGGTGGCGTCGGCATCGACCGTGACCAGCTCGGTCTCCATCAATTCGCCCAGCGTCGTGTCGGGCTTGCCCATTGCGGATACCAGCTGGCGGGCCGAGACCAGGCCGCGCAGCCGATCCGATTCGTCCACGATGTACAGGTAGTAGATAGTCTCGACGTCTTCCGCCTGGCGGCTGACCTCGGCCAGCCCCTGCCTTACGGTGAGCGCTTCGCTCAGCTTCACGATGTCGGTCGTCATGACGGCCCCGGCTGTACCCTCCGGGTACGCGCTCAGGCGGAGGATGTCCCGCCGCACCTCGCTGGGTGTGAGCGCCAGCAGTTCCTGCACGATGGCCGGGTCCAGCTCATTCAGCAGGTCGACACGGTCGTCGGCCGCGAGGTTGGCTACCAGTTCGGCGATCTCCTGGCGGTCCTGCGAGGAGAGGATCGCCAGCTGCTTGTCGTGATCGAAGTAGTGGAAGATTTCGCCCCGCACGACCGGGTCGGCGTGCTGCAGCACGCGCCAGGACTCCTCGGGCGTGAGCCCGTCCATGAAGTCCGCGGTGCCCGCCGGATGGATGGCCGAGCAGAATTCGCGCAGTTCCTGGGAGTCGTCCGCGGCGAGCATCTCGCGGAGTTCCGGCAGGTAGAGCGTATTGACCATCGGCTCGTCCTTGTCACGGTGCGTGTGAGCGTCGGCCCCGCGCAGATCGAATGGGTACTTCGCGATCGTGGACCGTCCGCGCGGAGGGCAGGTGGGCCGGCACCCGCCTCGGCGGTCCGGCCCGGCGGGGGCCCGCTGTGTCCGCGCGGTTAACGGTGCCGCACCCCGGAACCTCCCTGGTTACGGGACGCGCTCGGGCCCTGTGCCAATCTAGCTCATGGGGGGCCGCTCCCCCAACAGAATCCTGGGCGCTGCGCCGGCCGCGGTCAGAGGACGGTCGGCAATGGCCTCCGCGCCGCAGTCGGCACCAAGAGGCGTGACAGCAGCTGGGGCTGGGAGGCGAAATGCAGCTGCAGGCGGCTGCCGAGCACCTGCTGCTGGTCCAGCAGCGCCGCCTGGCCAGGCGCGGACCAGCCGCAGACGGCGGCGCGGTCGGCCGCCCGCAGTTGCCAGCGGTGGCTTAAGTACCCCCGCACGCGGCCGCCGCTGGGACCGAGCCAACTCGCGCGGCTCAGTGTCAGCTCGACCGGCTGGGTGGCCGCAGGGGACGACTCCCGGCGTGCGCTGGCGGGCAGCAAACCGGTCATCGGCCAGGAGCGCCCCTCGGCATCGACCAGCGCCCGGCAGAGGTAGGCCAGACCGGCCCCTTCCCCGTACACGCGCCCGCCCGCCCGCGCATGCCACCTGAGGGCCTGCTTGATGCAATGGTTGGCCGCCAGCGATGCGGCGAGCTTCTCCGGCTCGCCGCACCCAATGAATACGAGGTCGGTGCCCGGCGGCAACGCCTCGTCCCGCAACGGTGAAAAGTCGCGGAGCACCGCCCCCTGACGCTCCAGCAGATCGAGGGTATCCGTGAAATAATGGTGAAACGCCTCATCGTAGGCGAGCGCAATGTTTGGCCGCCGGTTGCCCGCCCCGCGGCGGAACAGTTGCGTGGTGGCCCCCACCAGGGGGCGCGATGCAGCCAGCTGTCGCAAGCGTTCCCGCTGCAGGCTCCGCCCCAGCTGGTCCGCCAGGCGGCGGTAACAGGCCCCGCTCGAATCACCGTCTGTCGGCAGCCGGGAGGCGGCCTGTCGGGCCGGGCCGTCGCACAACCCACCCAGCACCGGCACCCGCCAAAGCGCCTCCAACATCGTCTGCCAGCGAACGATGTCGTCCGCGTGCCGCACGCGATCCAGCAGCAGCCCGTCCACATCGGCCGGGAGACGAGGAAGACAACAGGTCCGCAGCCGCTGGACATCCACCACCAGCAGCCGGGGGAGGTTCAGCCAGTTGCAGAGCGCCTCGAGCGAGCCGCCGGGCCGGACGGCGCCACCCAACTGGGCGAACTGGCCGACGATCAGCGCCAAGTCGCTGCCCGACGCACCCTGCTGGAACAGCTCGCGGCAAATGTCCGGCGACATGAGCCAGCTGTCCAGGTGCCGCTGGCAGAGCCCGGTCATTACCGCCGCCACGTCCCGTGCGTCGAGTTCGGCGCGTGAGGCAAAGACCTGGGTCTGCACGCCTTCCTGCTCCAGCAGCCCCAGGAGCGCCCCGAGCAACGGCCGCCCGTCCGCATTCGGCTGAAACGTGCCCAGGGCCAGCCGCGGCAGGTGGATCATCGGGTCGACCCGGCAATGAGCATGATGGAGTTCCTCTCCCGGCGGGACAGAACAGGACGAGCGATCGGACACACTGCGCGGCGATTTGTGTGGCGGACGCCAGCGCAGCTGCTCGACCCTTATTCTTCGCCCGAAGTCCCCGACAAGCAAGCGCCCGGATGGCGGACGGGATGCCCGCCGGGCCCCGCACTCAGTTCGCGGGCGGTCCCTGCGGCGCCGGGGCAAAGGCCTCCGGCGGCAGCGCCTGGACCACCACCGCGGCGTGGGTCGACTGGCCGCCGCGCAGCAATTGCACCTCCTGGCGCGATCCGATCGGTTTCTGCTCCACGGCCTGCTGCAGGTCCCGCGCGTCGCGCACCTCCTCACCGCCAAAGGTGACGATGACGTCATCGGCCTGCAGGCCGCCTGCCGCGGCGGGACTGTCGGGCAGCACCCCCACCACGGCCACGCCGGCGCGGACCGGCACGCCCAGCCGCCGGGCGACCTGCGGCGTGACGTCACCCAACCGGATGCCCAGGTACGCGCGCCGTACGGCACCATGGGTCAGCAGCTCGCGCACAATCCATTGGGCGTGATCGATCGGGATGGCAAAGCCGATCCCCTGGTAGCCGCCGTTGTTGGTAGCGATGGCCGTGTTGATGCCCACCACCTCGCCGCTGAGATTCACCAGCGGCCCCCCGGAATTCCCGGGATTGATCGCCGCGTCCGTCTGCAGCAGCTTGCCCCGCCGGATCTGCTCCAGCGTGCGCCCCTTGCCGCTGATGATTCCCGCGCTGACCGTCGCCTCCAACTCGAACGGGCTGCCGATCGCGATCACCCAATCGCCGATCTCGAGGGCACTGGAGTTGCCCAGGCGCGCGGCCGGCAGTGGCTGAGACGCCTTGATCCGCATGATCGCCAGATCGCTCATCGGGTCGCGCTTGATGTCGCTGGCAACCAGCTCCCTGCCATCGGCAAAACGCACCACAACTTCGTCTGCGTCCTCCACGACGTGGCTGTTGGTCAGCACGATCCCGCCGCGGTCGATGATCACTCCCGAGCCGACGTGGCTGTCGACCTTGGGCACGCCGTCGCTGCTCTCGCCGCTCTGCGGTAACTCGAACGGCAGCTCGCCATCGGGAAACATCTGCCGAAACCGCGGGTCGCGCAGCATTTCGCGCAGCTGAGCGGCCTGTCCAGCCGGGATGCGCACCTTGGAAACGACGGTGACCACGGCCGGCGACGCGGCGGCCGAGGCCTGGCGGAAGGCGCGCGAGAGGGCCCGCGCATGCTCGACCGATTCCTGCAACTCGTCCCCCCCCGCGACCAGCGGTCCGAGGAACATCAGCAGGGCCAACACCGACGGTGCGTGGATTACGCCTCTCCGCCAACCGCTACGAGACTGCACTACCCGGATCATCTGCAGTTGTCCCTGCCAGAAGAGAAGTCCCGCCGCACCGCGTCCGCCGCCGCTGGGCTAATTATAGACCCGCACCACGTCGCGCCAAACCATGCAACCGGCGGGGCAGCCGTTCACCGGGCGGGGTCGGGTCCATTTTTCGGCCGCCGGTCCCTGCGTAACCGTTCACACCCCGGCTGAGCCCTTAGCCGCCATCAAGGGGGTCAGGTACATGTTTTCGGCCCGCGCGTCTTCGCTGGGTCGGGCGGATGGACCGAAAAATTACCAGACCCCGGCGCGTGAACGGGTATCCGGCGGGACGTGGTCGGTCCCGACGTAGTGCGTCGGGGCAGCCCCCCCGACCCGTCTGGACTGGAAGGCAGCTGTGACACCGTCGTTGGCTGCCGCGCCCGGCGGCGTCGGGCACCGCGGCGATGAGGGTCGTTGCCGCCGGTCGTGAATTGACAAAACCCGGTATGACGGATAGAGTTACAGCGGGTTCGCCAGGACGCTTCCGATCGGGTGGCAACACGCGGGTCGGTATGCCCGGGGGCGGACTGTCCGATCCCTGGTGCCCCTCGAATCAACATGCTTGAGCGTCGCCGCGAACCGTCCGACGAGGTCGTTGAGAACCTGGTATCGTGCGAGCGCACGATCGGCTACGGGTTCCGTGACCGCTCGCTGCTGCTGGCCGCGCTCACGCACGCCTCCAGTGCGAATCACCGCCTGGCATCCAATGAGCGGCTGGAGTTTCTGGGGGACGCGATCCTGGGCGCCGTTGTGTGCGAGTTGCTGTTTCACCGGTATCCGGCCTCCCTGGAGGGGGAACTTACGAAGATCAAGTCCAGCGTGGTCAGCCGCCAGACGTGTGCCAAGATCAGCCGCGCCCTGGGCCTGGACAGGTTCCTGATCGTGGGCAAGGGCGTGGCGGGTGGCGCCAAGGTGCCGCCGTCGCTCTTGTCCGATGTCTTCGAGTCGCTGGTGGCGGCGGTCTACCTGGATGGGGGACACGCCGCGGCCTGGGAGTTCGTGCGCCGCCACGTTCAACCCGAGATGGATCTGGCGGCGGCCGGCGAGTCGGACGTCAACTACAAATCGCTGCTGCAGCAGCTGGCCCAGCGGGAACATGGCATGCCGCCCAGTTACGAACTGCTGGACGAGAAGGGCCCTGATCACAGCAAGCATTTCAAGGTGGCCGCCACGGTGGCCGGGCAGGGGTACCCGCCGGCCTGGGGTCCGAACAAGAAGGAAGCCGAGCAGCGCGCGGCCTGCAACGCCCTGGCGGAGATCACGGGCGAGGCAGCCCCGTATCCCGCGGACGCCTGACTCGACGTGCGTTGCCTACCCGCGCTCCAGCCCGTCATGCCGCACGAGGTCCCCTTCACGGACACTGAGGTTTCCCCGCAGGCCGCGTTCCGGGATGGCCCGCCGCGCTGCGTGGCGCTCCTGTCGGGCGGCCTCGACAGCATGCTCGCCATCCGGCTGATGCAGCAGCAGCAGATCGAGGTCGAGGCGCTGCACTTCAAGACGATGTTCGGCTGCTGCCAGGACCGCGCGGGCCAGGCGGCGCGGCAGTTGGGCGTGAGGCTGACCGTGGTGGCCCCCGAGGACGACTACCTGGACCTGGTGCGGCGCCCCCGCTTCGGCTACGGCCGGGGAGCCAACCCGTGCGTCGATTGCCGCATCTACATGTTCCAGCGGGCGGACGAGTTCCGCCGGCAGGTCGGCGCCGAATTCGTGATCAGCGGCGAGGTGCTGGGGCAGCGCCCCAAGAGCCAGAAGCGGCGCGACCTGGAGGTGATCGCTCACCACGCCGGTTTGGGGGAGTTGCTCCTGCGGCCCCTCTCCGCGCGCCGCCTGCCCCCGACGCGGCCGGAGCGGGAAGGATGGGTCGACCGCGCGCAGCTGGGCGATTTCGTCGGCCGCAGCCGCCAGGGCCTGATCCGCCTCGCCCGGCAGTTCGGTTTTCCGGACATTCCCGCCCCCTCCAGCGGCTGCGCGCTGACCGACCCGGGATTCGGCCGCAAGGTGCTCGACCTGGTCCGGCTGGACCCGCGGGCGGCGCCGTGGGACTTTGAACTGCTCAAGATCGGGCGCCATGTCCGCCACGATCCGCGGACCAAGGTCGTGGTCGGACGCAACGAGCGGGAGAACGCCGCGCTCGACCGGCATTACCGGAGCGCCCCAGGCGACCACTGCGCCTTGCTGGTGCCGGAAAACTTCACCGGACCCTCGGCCCTGGTCGTGGGCGACCAGACGGATGGCGGCTGGCACTTCGCGGCCAGCCTGATCTTGCGCCACGCGCGGAAGTTCGATCCCCACGACGCGCGGATCGCCGCACACGCGGCCCACGCCCAGCAACTGCTCCGCGTCGCTGCGCCGCCCGAGCCTCGAGATTCGGCCGCGCCCCCCGCCGGCTGACCCGCGCGCAGCACGCCGCTCCCCGGGCACTAGTGCTATGCCCATTTCAAAGGTTGCGGTTCGGCAAATTCGCCGGAGGGCGCTAGCCCCCGTTCTTCCCGCATGAACCGCGGGCTAGCGCCCGGCGGCTGATCCGAAAATTCAACTTGGACGATGCACCAGCTACGGGGTACTGGTTACTGAGTACTGGTGAGGCGCTGCAAGACAATTACCTACCGGTTTTGTGGATCAGCCGCCGGGCGCTAGCCCGCGGTTTTCGTGCTCCAACCGTGGGCTAGCGCCCGGCGGCTGATGAGTGATTTCGGTAACTTATTTGCTTAACAGCGCCTTACTGAGTACTGGTTACTGAGTACTGGCTAGCGGACAAATGGCGGGGCGGGCCTGGCCGCCGACTCCCGACCCCAAATGCGCAGCTCGGCAATCTTGCCCGTGTCGTCGAACGAGCCGAAGCCGACCCAGCCCGGGCCCAACGTCCGGTCGCGGGCCGCCATGATCGGTTCGCGGAGGTCGTCGAAGTAGACCTTGACCGTCCCGTCGCTGGCCCGCCGCTCGAGCCGCACGCGCCGCCAGACATTCAGCCCCCAGTTGTTGCCCGTATTGGTCCGCTCGGTGATCTTCGTCCGCGGCGCGTTGTTGACGATGAAGATCTGGTTCGCGTGATCGTCCGTCCGCGTGGCGATGTGGACGTAATAGTACCGAGCTGGTGACTGGTAGCCGAAAACGAAGACCATGTCCCGGTGCCCGTACTCGCGGCCCGTCTGCTGGCACTGGGCCTCCAGGACGAAGTCGCCGAAGACGTGCCCGCTGACCAAGGCCAGGTTGACGGGCGAGCGGTGAGGCGGCTGGTACCGGCTCTGCTGGAACAGCTCGAGGGAGCCCCGAACGGGCACGCCCTCCGGCGCCAGCCGCCAGGCCCGCGGGTCCGTCATGACCAGCTCGTCCAGGGCCGCCGGAGCCGTGAAATCCTGGGAGTAGAGCAGCCGGTAGTCGGCGGGAATCCCCTCCGGCGGCGCCGCCGCAGGGAGCGGCACCGCGTGGAGCAAGGCCGCCGAAATCAGGACCAGCCACCGCCCGCGAAGAACCTGACCGTGCATGGCTTGTGCTGCCTCGATCGTATGCTCGTGTGTCCCACCCGGGGGGCGGCCCCGTATCCGCTGCCAGGGCGGGGACGGGCTGCGTCCTGCCGCACGCTGGCGAACTACCGGGGCGGCGGCAGTTGGGTCACCGCCTCGGCCAACGTCCGGCCGATCCGTGAGTCGCACCTGGCACTGCCCAGGTAGTGGTACGGAAAACCGGACCCGACATTGCTCCACTCGTCGATGTTTTCACGCCAACCCTTCCTGAAGACCGCGTCCGCCTCCAGGTCCCCGTACGGGTCGGTCTGCACGACAGCGACATCGCGAAACCTCCGGGCAGGGGACGCTCCATTGTAGCCCCAGGCGGTACGACCGTGGCGCGAGGCACGCAGGTGGGGTTGCTTGATTGCCGGCAAGCGTTCACACCCCGGGTGAACGTTGGGGGCGATGCCAGGAGGTCAGGTCCCTGTTCTCGGCCGGCCCGCAGGGAGTTTGGTGGAGTCTGTCGGCCGAAAAATGGACCAGACACCGGCCGAGGAACCGTTCACAGCCCGGTGGAGGATTTTGCCTGATTCCAGGGGATCAGGTCCATGTTTTCGGCCAGCGCGCAGCCGCGAGGTCGAGTCTGTCGGCCGAAAAATGACCAGACCCCGACCCGTGAACGGTTACCCCGGCATGGACGTACTGAATTTCAAACTCGAGTCGCCCGCTGGCCCGGGCCGTTCGGTGCCCAGAACGGCCCTCGCTCGGCAGCAGCAGCCCCGTCGTAACGCAGAGCGGTTCGTGCGGCAGTTGAGCGCGAGCTTGGCCGCTCCGCCTTGCCAGGGCCCTGGATTGAGGCATAGATAATCCCCGATGCAGCCCAGGGAGTTTGCACAAAACGAAACAATTTCGCACAAAATGTTTGTTGTGCAATTCGTAGTTCGCGGTTAAGCTGACAACACAGCCGGGAACCGTTCACAGCCCAGCGAAGGTGGGCGGTGATTCCAGGAGGTCAGGTCCCTGTTCTCGGCCGGCCCGCAGGGAGTTTGGTGGAGTCTGTCGGCCGAAAAATGGACCAGACACCGGCCGATGCGTCTTTCGGCTCATAAACCCAAGCAGAGAATGCGCGCAGGCCGAAAACATGACATCATGACCTGTTCCTTGAATCTTCGGGGGAGATAGTCGAGGAGTGTGGATTGTGGACGTCCGTACGGTTCGCGCCGTTCCTGGGCCGGCGCGGGATCAAGCGTCATCCCCAGGTCCGTCGTACGGCGAGGAGCGCATGAGCGCGTGCATTTCGAGGCCGCCGCGGAGGGCAGGCTACGAGTTGTTTCGGTGGCGGCGCGGTTTCACGCTGGTGGAACTGCTGGTGGTCATCGCCATCATCGGCATTCTCGTCGCGCTGCTGTTGCCGGCCGTGCAGGCGGCCCGCGAGGCGGCGCGGCGGATGCAGTGCTCGAACAACCTGCGGCAGTTCGGCGTGGCCCTGCACAACTACCACGAGGAATTCAACCAGCTGCCGTTCAACTCGCCGTGGTCGGGAGCGGGACCGCATCGCAAGGGGAGCATGCTGGTCAAGCTGCTGCCCTACCTCGAACAGATGAACTATTATGACCGCCTCGATTTCAAGGGGGACGTGCATGGCCAGATCCAGGCGGATGCGAGCTTGTACGCGAACAAGTTCGCGGTGATGCGCTGTCCCAGCGATCCGAGCCCGCAGATTGGCGGAAGCGGCTACGGGACCACCAACTATGGCCCTAGTTGCGGTTCGCAGCAGACCTTCTCCAACGGCAATTCGTGTACGTCCTACATGGGCAACCTGTTCGGCACGGGGCCGTCCGCGGACGCCAACTCGACCAATCCCAACGAGATATCCGGCCTGTTCTCGCGGCATTCCTGGGCGGCCCGCTTCGAGGAAATCCGCGATGGGCTTTCCAACACGGTGGCGATGGGCGAGGTCCTTCCGGGCTGCAGTTTGTCGTTGTGGTACCTGGGCTGGTTCAGCTCCCAGGAATGGTATGTCGGCATGGCCCCGCCTATTAACTTTCCCACCTGCCCGTACAGTCCGCCGGGTACGGCGACCGGCCCGCTCAGCTGCTACCACTGGAACAACTGGAACACCGCCGAGGGCTTCAAGTCTGAGCATCCGGGCGGATGCCAGTTCGTGTTTGCTGACGGCTCGGTCCACTTCATCAGCGAGAACATCGACTATCGCAACTACCAGCGGCTCGGTTGCCGCCGGGACGGCGAGGTGATTCAACCCTTCTGATCGGAGGCGGAGTCCGTATCGTGCCGGCGCGGATTGCGATGCTGACCGGTCTGCTGGCCGTCGTGGCCGCCTGCTCCCGCGTCCCCCACGATCGGCCGGAAACGGCCCCGGTGAGCGGCCTGGTCACCTACCAGGGCCAGCCACTGGCGGGGGCCGAGGTACGGTTTTACCCTCCCCGCGCGCCGCGGTTCGCCATCGCCACGACCGACGCCGAGGGGCGGTACACGTTGTCGACCTTCGAGCCGGGTGACGGCGCCGTGCTGGGCGAGCACCTGGTCGCCGTTCTCAAGCCCCGGGTCATACCGCCGGCGGAGCCCGGCATGCGAGAGGACGAGGCCTATCACCGCGCGCACGAGGCAGCGGCCCTGGCGGAGCAGGCGGGTTCGGCGATCCCCGAGCGCTACGGCGACCCGGCCACCAGTGGGCTGACGGCGGTTGTCAAGCGCGGCGCAAACGAGGTCAATTTGGCTCTCGCCGACTGAGAAACCATACGAAAAGTCGCATCCGGCGACTTTTCGGACCGCGCCCGGCGGGTGCGTGAAACGCACCCGCGGCGCGGCGGCGGGGAAACTCACGTCTCCCCCGCCGTGACGACCATCCATGGTCGTCGCGAGGCCATCCGGAAGGCTTTCCGGATGGCCTCTGACTGTCCGCCCCACCCGTCATGCGTCGCCGGCGCGGCGGCATGGGGCTGCGTCGCCCTGCTTCTGGCTTCGCACCGCGCGGGCCTCCGACGGCGGCATCGCCGCTCCGGCCCCCGCCCCGGAGCGCCGTTTGCCAACGTGGTCGGGACCCGCGGCGCAGCCGGGCGGAGGCTTGACGTCCGCGGCCGAGTCATTCTAATGGGGCGAACGTCGGCGAAGTTCCGCGTACATGTGCCGGGGCCACCCCGCTCGGGGGTACGACCCGGGCGGCTGGCCGGGAGGCGACACCCCAAGGCCGGGCGACCCGGGTGGCCGGCGCGCATGGTCGCTTCCCCCCCCAGATGCCGAGGAGCCGGTACCATGCCCACCGTCGAGGATCGCGTCCGACAGGTCACCGCCCGAGTGCTGCAGATCGATCCGGCTCGCATCCGGCTGAAGTCCTCCTTCACGACCGACCTGGGCGCGGAGAGCGTTCAGTCGGTGGAGCTCGTCGCCAGCTTCGAGGAAGAGTTCGGCATCGAGATGAACGAGGATGAAGCCCTGGCGGTGGAGACGGTCGGCTCCGCCGTCGACTACATCACCAAGGTTTGCGCGCAGCAGGGCGTCGCGGTCTGATTCCCGATTTCGAACACCACCCTTTCAGAAGGCCCCCACGGTGACCGTCCCGACCCGACCCCACCCGCTGGTTGACCGTACCACGCCGAACCTGCTGGAGGAGACGTTTGATTACGACCTGCCGCCGCTGATCAAGTTCGAGCCGCACCCGGTGGTGGAGTTGATCGACGGCCGGCCGGTGGAGTTCGATTTCAATTCCGTCAAGACCCGCGACATCGTCGTGACCGATACTACGTTCCGGGATGGCCAGCAGGCGCGGCCGCCCTACACGATCGAGCAGATGGTCAAGATTTACGACCTGCTGGCCCGGCTGGGCGGCCCGCGGGGCGTGATTCGCCAGACCGAGTTCTTTCTCTACACCAAGAATGACCGCGAGACGCTGGACCAGTGCCGGGCCCTGGGCCATCGCTATCCCGAGTGCACGGGCTGGATTCGCGCCGTCAAGGGCGACTTCCGCCTGGTTCGCGAGGCGGGGCTCCAGGAAACGGGCATGCTCACCAGCAGCAGCGACTACCACATCTTCCAGAAGCTCAAGTTCAAGAGCCGCCAGGAGTGCATCGATAGCTACTGCGAGGTGGTCGACGCCGCCTTCGAGGCCGGCGTGCGGCCCCGCTGTCACCTGGAGGACCTGACCCGTGCCGACATCGACGGCTTCGTGCTGCCGTTCGTCGACCGGCTGATGCGGATGTCCGAGCAGGTGCCGGAGGAGCTGTCGGTCAAGATCCGGCTCTGCGACACGATGGGTTTCGGCTTGCACTATCCCCATGTCGAGTTGCCGCGGAGCATTCCCAAGCTGATCTACAAGTTGAACCGGGAGTGCGGCGTTCCCGGCAGCCGGCTGGAATGGCACGGCCACAATGACTTCCACCGCGTGCACGCCAACGGGGCCACCGCCTGGCTGTATGGCTGCGACGCCTGCAACACGACGCTCTTCGGCTTCGGCGAGCGGACCGGGAATCCTCCCTTGGAGGGCGCGATCATGGAGTACATCGCCCTCAAGGGAGACCTCTGCGGCATCGACACGACGGTGATCACCGAGTTGGCCGAGTACATGCGCACGATCGGGCTGCCGATTGCCGACAATTACCCGTTCGTGGGGAAGAAGTTCAACACCACCAGCGCGGGCATCCACGCCGGCGGCCTGCGGCAGGACGAGCGGATCTACAATATCTTTGATACGGCCAGGCTCCTGAACCGCCCGCCCCGCGTCTCGCTGACCGACAAGACGGGCGCCGACGGCGTCGCCCTCTGGGTCAACGAGTTCTTCGGGCTGAAGGGTGACGATCGCATCAGCAAGATCAAGGTGCACAAGCTGGCCCGCTGGGTGATGGACCAGTACGAGGTGGAGCACCGGCTGACGTCGATCAGCGACGAGGAACTGGAGCAGAAGACGCGGGAGCTGATGCCGGAGCTCTGGGAAAGATACCGCAGTCCGGTCGGGGCCGGGCGGTAGGTGCGGCGGATCCATTTCCGTTCTCGGCCGTCCGTTCGGGCCGCGCGGGGTCGCGGCCGTTCCCCAGGAGGGATCGGTATTTCCGGGAGGGCGTGCGTCCGGGAGGGCGTGCGTCCGGGAGGGCGTGCGTCCGGGAGGGCGTGCGTCCGGGAGGGCGTGCGTCCGGGAGGGCGTGCGTCCGGGAGGGCGTGCGTCCGGGAGGGCGAGGCTCCCGCCGAGCCGAGAGCGGGCTCCAGGCACCAGCTCGGCAGGAGCCTCGCCCTCCCAAAATTGTGCAGCTCTCGGGGGCGTGTACCGGTTCGTTTCTTGTTTTCAGGATCACGCGAGGCGATTCCGGCCGGGGTCGGGCACCTTGTCCGGCGGTCTGGCAGGGCGGATGCGAGGCCTGTCAGCGCCGCCAGGAAGTCTCGCGGACGCGCCGATTCGACGGGATCGAGCGATGTACCCGCGCGGCTTGCCCAACGTGCCGTGCCGGGCGGCCAGGCGTTTCCCTCTGGCACCCGGCATTAACCCCTGGAGGGTGTCCCGTTGACCGCGACACGCGCGTTCCGGCCCCTGACTCGCCAGGAAATCGCCACGCTCCGGGCGCAGGGTTGTTCCAGCACCACGGACGAAGGCGCGGACGATGACTTCGCGGAGGTCCAGGTCGCCGGCGAGGGCTTTGATGCCGCGCGGGTCACCCAGTCCCGCTTCATCGGCCCGGTGCGGCTGGGAGCCAACGGCGGCTCGGTCCGGGCCGGCGCCGGTCGTGCCGTGGCCTGCGGGGTGCACCGCGCGGTGCTGAGCCACACCACGGTCGGCGACGGCGTGCTGGTGGCCCAGGTCGGCGGGCAGATCGCCAACTACGACATCGAGGATGGGGCGATCCTGGTGAACGTGGGCGTACTCGAAACGCGGCCGGGCGCCGCGTTTGGCAATGGCATCGCGATCGAGGTGCTCAACGAGGGCGGCGGCCGCGAAGTCGTGCTGTTCAACGGCCTTTCCTCGCAGTTCGCCTACCTCGTGTGCCTGCATCGCTACCGCGGCGAACTGCAGGCACGCCTGGCCGCGATCGCCCGCGCCGAGGCGGCGCGGGCGATGGCCGACCGCGGGCGGATCGGCCCCGGCGCAGTGGTGGTCAACGTGCCGGAGATGATCGACGTGCAGGTGGGCCCCGCGGCCATCGTGCGCGGGGCGACGTCGCTGGTCAACGGGACGATCCTCTCCGCGACGGACGCCCCGACCACCATCGGCGCCGGCGTGCAGGCCCGGGACTTCATCGTGGCCGAGGGAACGCAGGTGGACGGCGGGGCGATGCTCACGAAAAGCTACGTGGGGCAGGGGTGCCGCATCGGCCGGCAGTACTCGGCCGAGGGTTCCGTCTTCTTTGCCAACTGCGAGGGGTTCCACGGCGAGGCGGTCAGCATCTTCGCGGGACCTTACACGGTGTCGCACCACAAGTCGACGCTGATGATCGCCGGCCTGTTCAGCTTCTACAATGCCGGCAGCGGGACGAACCAGTCGAACCACATGTACAAGCTGGGGCCAGTGCATGAAGGCAAGCTGGAACGGGGCTGCAAGACCGGTTCGTTCTCGTACCTGATGTGGCCCTGCCGCGTGGGCCCGTTTTCGGTGGTGCTGGGCAAGCACACGCGGACGTTCGACACGTCGGAGCTGCCGTTCAGCCTGATCGAGGCCAAGGCCGACGGCCGCTGCACGCTGGTGCCCGGCATCAACCTGGCGACGGTCGGCACGGTGCGGGACGGCGGCAAGTGGCCCACGCGCGACCGCCGCAGCGGCCGCGTGAAGCGCGACCGCATCTCGTTCGACGTCTTCAGCCCGTACACGGTGGGCCGGATGATCCGGGGATCGGCCCTGCTGCAGGAGCTAAGCGAAGCCACCGACCGCGCGATCGACACGGTGTCGATCAAGGGGGCGGACGTGAAGCGGGTGCTGCTGCGCACGGGGGTCAAGTTCTACCGGCCCGGCATCGAGAACTACCTGCTGGAGAAGGTGGTGGTGCGGGTCGAGGCCGCGCGGGCCGCGGGCGTCTCCGAGTTGACCGAGGCCCTGGCCGAACCCGAAGGGGCGGTCTACGACCTCGAGTGGGTCGACATCGGGGGGCTGCTGATGCCGCGGGCGCGGCTGGAGGCCCTGTGTGCCGACCTCGCCTCCGGCCGCCTGGCGGACCTGGCCGCCTTCGAAGCGGCGCTGGACCGCATCGCCCAGGCCTATCCCGCCGACGAGTGGCTCTGGGTGCGCCAGGCGATCCACCGGGTCCTGGGCGTCGACCTGGACCGGGTGGGAGCCGCCGACCTCGCGCGGCTGGCCGACCTGCTCCAGGCCAGCTTGTCCAAGTTCCTCAACCTGATCCTGGTCGACGCGCAGAAGGAGTTCGACGAGCTGACGCGGACCGGGTTCGGCCAGGACGGAGGCCCCGCGGCGGTGGCGGCCGACTTTGCCGCGGTGCGTGGCCCGTATGACGAGAACCGTTTTGTCCGCGAGATGCGTCAGCGGGTCGCCGACCTCCAGCAGCGCGTGGCGGCGTTCAAGCAGGCGCTCGGCGACAGGTGATCAACCGGCGGCGCGTCGCACGGTATCACGCGCGGGCAGCTGGCGGGCAGGGCCGCGGCGCGGACCCGCGGCCCGCCGCGGACGCAGGGACTCAAACGGGCGGCGCACCCGGCTTCTTCTGCTGAATCCACTCGTAGTAGTCCCGCATCTTCAGCTTGCTGGCCGCCGGTTCGTCGACAAAGACCGTCGCCCGGGGGTGCATCTGCAAGGCGCTGGCCGTGATCATGCTCGTCACGGGCCCCTCGACCGCCTGGGCCACGGCGTCCGCCTTCTTCTCGCTGTTGGCCAGCAGGATCAGCTCCCGCGCCTCGAGGATCGTGCCCACGCCCATGGTAATGGCGTAGATCGGCACATCCTCGATCCGGTGGAAGAAGCGGGCGTTGTCCTCGATTGTCTGCCGCGCCAAGGTCTTGAGCCGGGTGCGGGAGGTGAGCGAGCTGCCCGGCTCGTTGAAGGCGATGTGGCCGTCGGAGCCGATCCCCAGGATCTGGATATCGATTCCGCCGCAGTCGTTGATCCGCTTTTCGAACCACGCGCAAAAGGCGTGGTAATTGTTGGTGGTGCCGGAGGGGATGTAGATGTTCTGCGGCGGGATGTTGACGTGGCGGAAGAAGTTCTCGTGCATGAAATAGTGGTAGCTCTGGTTGTGGCTGACCGGCAGCCCGACGTACTCGTCCAGGTTGAAGGTGGTGACCTGCGAGAAGTCGAGTCCCTCTTCGCGGTGCATGCGGACCAACTCCTGGTAGAGGCCCTGCGGAGTTGACCCGGTGGCCATGCCCAGGACGGCATTGGGTTTGGCATACATCACGCGGGCCACCGCCTGGGCCGCGGCCCGGCTCATTTCCTGATACGTTGGCCTGATGATGACTTCCATTCGAAGTGTCTCCCGCCTGACACGATGGCGCCACCCCACCGGTGGTCGTGGGCGGTTGAGTCTAGGGCGGGCTCCGGGGAGTGTCAATTACCGTCCGCAGCGGCAGGCAAGGTCCGCCGCTCCGTGCGCGGCCAGGCGGCAGGGCCCGCGTGCCTGCGGTCGCTATCGCCGCTCCGGACGCGCGTCATGCCGAGAGCGGAGATTGGGGACTGTCCCGATTTTTGTGGCATGGATGCCAGAAAAATGGGACTGTCCCCTTCGGCAGAGCCATTGACACAAAATCCGTACAGGCCCGGAGATTGCGTCTTGCGACGCGACCGGCGGTCGGTACCCGCGGGCCGTTCCGCCAGGTCGGAGGCAAACCGGAGATCGTCTGGATGCTGCTGGCCGGCCGAGTCATAATCACGGGGATGGCCGGGGGGCCGCGTGCATCGTCCAAGCTCAAATGTTCCGATCAGCCGCGGGGCGCTAGCCCGCGGTTCCGCCGGGAACGACCTGGGGCGAGCGCCTTGTCCAAGCTCAAATGTTCCGATCAGCCGCGGGGCGCTAGCCCGCGGTTCCGCCGGGAACGACCTGGGGCGAGCGCCTTGTCCAAGCTCAAATTTTCCGATCAGCCGCGGGGCGCTAGCCCGCGGTTCCGCCGGGAACGACCTGGGGCGAGCGCCTTGTCCAAGCTCAAATTTTCCGATCAGCCGCGGGGCGCTAGCTTGCGGTTCCGCCGGGAAGGACCTGGGGCGAGCGCCCTCCGGCTGATTTGCCGAACCCGAACTCTTGAAATGGACAGAACTCCAGGCGAGTGCCGCGATTCCAGTTCGGGGCGGCGTGTCTCTCCGCGACCTCCGGCGCCGTGCGAGCCGGACCGGGCTGCGCGCGGCCGCTCTGCCTGCCTTGATCGGCGCCCGGCGACAACCCCGAGCCCGGGAATCCGATGCCGTTGGAAACGCCATTCTCCTGGCTGACCTATGCCACGATCGTGGCCGAAGTGGTGATTCTCCTGTTCGCCTCGGGCCATGCCGTGCTTTACAAGCGCGAGAGCCGCTCGCTGGTGGCCTGGATCGGGGTCATCTGGCTGGCACCATTCCTGGGCGCGGCCTTGTACGCCCTGTTCGGCATCAACCGCATCCAGCGGCGGGCGCGGGTCCTGCGAAGCGGCCTGGAGTCCGGCGCCACGACCGCGGCCGCGGCGGAGACGCCGGCCGCCTGCGAACTCCGCTTTGGGCAGCTCGACACCCTGGCGGCCTTGGTGTCGCGCGTCGTCCAGCAACCGCTGGTCGGCGGCAATCGGATCCGGCCGCTGGAGAACGGCGAGCAGGCCTATCCGGCGATGCTGGAGGCGATGGCGGCCGCCCAGCAGTCGATCACGCTCTGCACGTACATCTTCGATTCCGACCAGACCGGTCTGCAATTTCTCGACGCCCTCCGGCAGGCCGCGGCCCGGGGCGTGGCCGTGCGCTTGCTGATCGATGACGTCGGCGCAAGGTACTCGTTTCCCACGATCGTCCGCCGAGCCCGGCGAGCCGGCGTGCCGGTCGCCAGCTTCCTGCCGGTGGCCGTACCCTGGTGGTTTCACTACTCGAATCTCCGCAATCACCGCAAGCTCATGGTGGTCGACGGGCAGGTCGGGTTCACGGGAGGGATGAACATTCGCGAAGAGCACCGGGTCACCGGCGGCACGCGGCGCCCCGTGCAGGACCTGCATTTCCAGATCGAGGGGCCGGTGGTCGGGCACCTGCAGGAGGCGTTTGCCACGGACTGGTACTTCACCACCGGCGAGCGGCTGAGCGGACCGCGGTGGTTTCCGGAGATCGCGCCGGCCGGCGACACGGCGGCCCGCGGAATTGCCGACGGCCCCGATGAGGATTTTGAGAAGCTGCGGCTCACCATCCTGGGTGCGATCGCCTGCGCCCACTCGTCCCTGACGATTGTGACTCCCTACTTCCTGCCCGACTCGGCACTGATTACCCAGCTGAACGTGGCGGCCCTGCGGGGTGTCGAGGTGCGGATCGTGCTGCCAGGGCGCACCAACCTGCAGCTGGTCCAGTGGGCCTCGACGGCCCAGCTCTGGCAGGTGCTGGACCGGGGGTGCCGCGTGTGGCGCTCGCCACCGCCCTTCGATCACACTAAGCTGATGATCGTGGATGAGGCCTGGGCCTTGCTGGGCTCGGTCAATTGGGACCAGCGCAGTCTGCGGCTGAATTTCGAGTTCAACGTGGAGTGCTACGACCGAGAACTGGCCAGGCAGCTGCTCAGGCTGGTGGACGCGCGGATCGCGGGCTCACGGGAGGTGACCCTGGCGGAACTTGACGGGCGGAGCCTGCCCGTCCGGCTGCGCGACGGTTGCGCCCGCATTTTTACACCGTACCTGTGAGACGGCGCTGCGGCGGCTCGGCGGGAGCCTCGCCCTCCCACGGTTGCGCCCGCATTTTTACACCGTACCTGTGAGACGGCGCTGCGGCGGCTCGGCGGGAGCCTCGCCCTCCCACGGTTGCGGCCGCATTTTTACACCGTACCTGTGAGGAGTCCCTGCCGATGTCGCCCGTGCCCCCAGCCGTTCCCGGCCCGCGTCTCGGCCGGCGGAGGACGAACTGCCTGTCCCGTTCCTTTCGGCGGAGGACGAACTGCCTGTCCCGTTCCTTTCTCTTGATGCTCATGTTGGCCGTTTTCTGCTGGAGCCCGTGGCGGCTGTTGGCCGCGCCGCCGCCCAACATCGTCTTCATCCTCGCGGACGACCTGGGGTACGGCGACCTCCGGTGTCTCAATCCCGACGGCAAGATCGCCACGCCCCAGCTGGACCGCCTGGCGGCCGCGGGGATGACGTTCACCGATGCCCATTCCAGCTCGTCCGTCTGCACGCCGACGCGCTACGGTCTGCTGACTGGCCGCTACAACTGGCGCTCACGTCTCCAGCGGGGCGTCCTGACGGGCTATTCCCCGCGGCTGATCGAGGAGGGCCGGCTGACGGTGGCGGGATTTCTCCAGCAGCAGGGATACGCCACCGCCTGCGTCGGCAAATGGCACCTGGGTATGGACTGGCCGCTGCGCGGCGAGGGAACGGCGCAGGATGAAGGGAACCATGCGCGGATCGACTACGAGGCGGAGATCCGCCAGGGACCCAACGCCGTCGGCTTTGACCACTACTTTGGCATCAGTGCCTCGCTCGACATGCCGCCCTACATTTACCTGGAGAACGGGCGGACGCTGGGTGTGCCCACGGTGCGGAAGAAGTGGCTGCGCGAGGGCCCGGCGCACGTCGACTTCGAGGCCATCGACGTGCTGCCGCGCCTGGGGGAGGAGGCAGTCAAGTTCATCGACCGGCAGGCCGCGGGGGGAACTGCCGGCAAGCCATTTTTTCTGTACCTGCCGCTCACGGCACCGCATACGCCGATCCTGCCGCCACAGGAGTGGCAGGGCCGGAGCGGCCTCAATCCGTACGGCGACTTCGTGATGCAGGTGGACGCGGTGGTGGGACAGCTGCTCGAGGCGCTGGGGCGCCACCAGTTGGCCCACGACACGCTCGTGATCTTTGCCAGCGACAACGGCTGTTCGCCGATGGCCGGACTCGCGGAACTCCAGGCGCAGGGACACGCACCCAGCTGCCATTTCCGCGGCCACAAGGCCGACCTGTTCGAGGGTGGGCACCGCGTGCCGTTCCTGGCACGTTGGCCAGCGCGGATCAAGCCCGGTACGCGGAGCACCCAACTGGTCTGCCTCAACGACCTGCTGGCCACCTGCGCCGAGATTTTGGGGGTCACCTTGCCCGCGGATGCGGGCGAGGACAGCGTGAGCCTGCTGCCGGCGCTCGAGCAGCGGGACGACACTCCCCTGCGGGAGGCGCTCGTGCACCATTCGGGCAACGGTTCCTTCGCCATTCGCCAAGGGCCCTGGAAACTTTGCCTCTGCCCCGACTCGGGCGGCTGGAGCCAACCACGGCCGGGAAGTCCCGCGGCCCGCGACCTGCCGCCGGTCCAGCTCTACAACCTGGACGACGACATCGGCGAGACCAGGAACCTTCAGGCCGAGCACCCTGAGATCGTCCGGAAGCTGACCGCCCTGCTCGATCAGTATGTCGCCCAGGGGCGAAGCACGCCGGGACCCCGCCCGCCGAACACGGTGCCCGTCGATCTTGGCCGGCGCCGCGTGGTCCCATCGCGGTAGCGATTCCAGGGGGTCAGGTCCATGTTTTCGGCCCGCGCGTGTTCGGATGGTGAGATCGATTGGCCGAAAAATGGACCAGACCCCGGCGCCGCGCGGTCCCATCGCGGTAGCGATTCAAGGGGTCAGGTCCATGTTTTCGGCCCGCGCGTGTTCGGATGGTGAGATCGATTGGCCGAAAAATGGACCAGACCCCGACCTGTGAACGCTTACGATACTCCGCCCGGCCGATGTGGATACCAGCCCGGCGCGCGAGCGAGGGACGCCAGGCGTTCACTCGCTTGCGCTTCGCTCTGGTATGCCTGGGTTGCGAAAGCGTCCATCTCGGCCGGGCAGAGTAGAGTCTCTCACTCCTGGCCGAGCGGCGAAGTGGCGTCGGGCATCACGCGGACGATGGTTCCCGCGAAGATTTCCTGGTCGCCCTGGGGCGTCCGGAGCAGCAACGCCCCCTGCGGGTTGACCCCCTGGCAGAGCCCGACCAGCCGCTGCGTGCCGGCTTGCAACTCCACGCGTTGCCCGCGGAGCAGGCACAGCTCGTGCCAGTGCAGCCACCAGCCATAGTCGCCCTCGGCCAGCAACCGCAGGTGCCGTTCGTACTGCCGGAGGATGCGCAGCAGCAGGCCGGCGCGGTCGGTCTCCGCGCCGCAGGCGTCGCGCAGCGTGGCGGCGGTCGACGCGATCTCCGCGGGTGCGGCGGCCAGGCTGTTGTTCACGTTGATGCCGATGCCCACGACCAGCCGCCGCGGGCGCGGCATCTCGATCAGGATACCGCACAGCTTGCGGCCGCCCAGGTAGACGTCGTTGGGCCATTTCAGGGCGAGGGGGGCTTGCGGCCACAACTCGCCCACCGCCTCGGCCACGGCCAGGGCGGTCAGCAGCGACGCCTGGGGCAGCTGGCCGGGCGTCGCGCCGAGCTGGTCCGGGTCGAGGACCAGCGAGAAGGTCAGGGCGCCGTCGGCGGACCACCAGCGGTTGGCGCCGCGTCCTCGCCCGCCTGTCTGCCGCTCGGCGAGGATCAGCAGCGGCAGGCGGAGCGACTCGTCCTGCAGGCGGGCCAGGGCGTGGTCGCTGGTCGAGCCCAGCTCGGGCTGGAAATCGATCTCCGCCACGAACGACTCGCGGGCGATGCGGTCCAGTTGGGATGACGAAAAGGGGACGCAGCTCATTCCTTCACCCGGGTGACACGCCGCCTTCACGGATTCTATCAGCTGACTCCCGCCCCATGACGGAGGCTGGATTTCCGGTGTGCGCGGGCGGGGTCGGGTGCGTCTTTCGGCCGAAGGACTCCACCATCCGCGCACGGTTGGGCCGAAAAAACATGTGCCTGAGGCTCGAGTTGATCAGGCCAGTAAAATCCGCCAGCACAGCGCCCTTGGCGAAGGTCATCCTCGCGACATGCTTGATGGTTTCGCCGGCTTGGCCCGCCTTCGCCGGGAACTTCAACCTGGCGGCCGACCTGCCTGGCTTGATCGTGCGCGACGTGCCCTTGGCCTCAGGCTTCGCCTTGCGCTTCGTCATCATGCGTTCCTTGTTGTGGGATGATTCTCAAGTCGAACCAAATCGGCTCGCACGATCGTGGAACATGGGACGGCACCTGCTGCGACGGTCGTAACCGTTCACAGGGCGGGGTCTGTTCCATTTTTCGGCTGTAAAGCTCTACCAGACCCAAACGCGCTGGCCGAATAACTTGGATCCGACCCCCTGGAATCGCCCACCCGGGGTGTTAACGGTCCCATCGGCAGCAGAAAGTGCCGCACTTGCTGGCGACGAGCCTGTCTGGCGTCGACGGGAATCCTGGTCGCGGCTGGGACGTACCCCGCAGCCAGGCACGGGCACACGCTGCAGCGACGGGAATCCTGGTCGCGGCTGGGACGTACCCCGCAGCCAGGCACGGGCACACGCTGCAGCGACGCTTCGACACGCCCACCCGTCCGCCCATGCCGGGGTCTGGCTCATTTTTCGGCGGGAAGATCGCTCGTCGTCGTGCGACGCTGCCGCCGAAAAATGTGCCTGACCCCTTGGGGTGCAGCAGATCTGGCGTCCACCCCGTGAGCGGTTACATGCCGGCCGCCTGCAATCACTGTTATTCGATCAGCCGCTGTAAGACCTTCGCGTCAAACGCATCCTTCTCACGGCCGCTCGCCAGTTTGTTCTCATACAGATGCCGCAGTCCGATCACCGCGACGGTCAAGCCCTCCACCTCGATCTGCAGACGGGCCGGCCAGGCGGACTCGAAGTCAACGCCGGACACCGAGGTCAGTATGTCGATCCGCTGAGGTGGCACACCGACCTGGTAAGGCGCTGTTCAACAATAAGTTACCGAAATCACTCATCAGCCGCCGGGCGCTAGCCCGCGGTTCATCCGCGAAAGACCGCGGGCTAGCGCCCCGCGGCTGATCCACAAAA
>Ga0209398_1000297_pt1 | contig 32631 bp, 29 predicted proteins | sample AshMeaBigSpring_FD_184125 | JGI IMG/M metagenome (GOLD analysis project Ga0209398, IMG submission 184125) | Groundwater microbial communities from Big Spring, Nevada to study Microbial Dark Matter (Phase II) - Ash Meadows Big Spring (SPAdes)... | ecosystem: Environmental > Aquatic > Deep...
GGCTGCAAAAGTAGAAACTTTTTTTTAAACTACCAACTGTTTTGCAAAAATAATTTGCTTTATTTTTTCAGTAGTTTTTGTTGTGCGTTTCTCTCTCGAAAGCGGGTGCAAAAGTAGGTACTTTATTTTATTCCACCAAATTATTTACACCCTTTTTTTAATAATATTTCTCATCAAAATAATAACATCTTGATTTATTGAAATTTATAACATATACAAATTTCACATTTCAGGATACAATTCTAATTATCTCTTTTAATAATTCCAGTTTCATGTATCAAACCACCTTTCTCTGTAATACCTTCGAATGTATAAATGTAGTCATTCGGCATATCTGCAGTGAAAAAATTCACTTTAATGTTTCCATTTTCATCCATCTTTAGTTTATCTGCCCATAATATGGTAGTTCTAAAATCAGGCTTTGTTGAATTTAGAACTTCTGCTACATCATATTTAGGTATATAAAACTCTTTGGGAACTTGATACCCTAATGGTTTTACTACGCAAAGACTAATAGGAGTTGCATGTTTAATCTGTACACCGCGACGTAAAGTAAGTACAATAGCACCATTTCCACCTCTAATACCAAATATAGCAGCACTGGATCCTTTAAAAACTGAAATTTCATCCAAATCGTCGGTGGTTAAATAAGTAATATCTTCAATATTGTCAGATTCAAAACCGTCAATAAGTAATAATGGGGCTCCACTACTTCCTCTTATCGAGATATTATTACCGCTTACAGTAACACCAGAGATCGTTTGTAGATAATTTAGGACACTCATATTATTAAAACGATGAAGTGCGTCGCCCGAAATTCGATTATCGGCTCCCGAGTACATTGGGTTGTCGTTAACAGTCTCTTTGGATTTAGCAGTCACTGTTAGTTCATCTAAGTTAATTATCCGCATGCCACCATCTGCATAGTATTTCTGCTTAGAAAACTGCAAATAATCATTCATTAGTGTGTCCTTGTATGACTGCTTATATGGAATAAATACTTTTGAATTTGGAAAAATATCTTTGTCGGGTATAATTTCAACATCTGTTATGCTCTTTCGCTTGCGGGCCTTAAGTACAAATGAAGTACTATCCGAAAACTGAATTCCATCAATAATAAACTGCCCTAGTGAGTCGGTTTTGGAAATTCGAAAAGTATTGTTATTCGACAACAACATGACATCACAATTTTTGGATGGGTTGTTAGCTACATTCAACACTTTGCCTGATAATGCTTGTCCTGCTTCGAGATAAAAACTTGGTCTTTTCATCTTGTTAGTTAAATACTCACTTAAATCGAAACGACGCCAACACTGAGTCATCATCAATAAGTCTAATTTCTGAGATGATTTAATTTTGGAATCTCTGAAAAAATCAGCAGGCTCTTCAACATGACCTTTGATATCTGAGGATAAAAGTAAATAACTTTGAATATCATTTGACATTGAATCAAGTTTGACCAATTTGCTATCGGTCACACTCAACGAAAAATTTCCTTTTTGAGCAACATTTAGTGAGTCCAAAACTCGAAAGTTCATATTGACTAATTCACGTTGACGATATTTTATTTTGTCAGTTGATACATTTATATTGTAAGTATCCTTATTCTTAACAAAGATAAGTCGTTCACAAAAGATAGTCCCTAGCGAGTCGACAACAGAGAACGATGTGATACCAGGAAACAAATCATCTTCATTAATTTGGCCAAAAAGAGCATTTAAAGGTTGAAGTATGGACAATATACCACGTGTGTGGACCAATAGAAAAAGATTACTATTGCTTACGGGTAATTGATTATTTACACTATAAAGAATTCGATTTTTTTTTGAAATAATTTTCAACGAAACACCTACATCTTCAACTGCAGGCAAAGTGAAGCTTTTTTCAATACCTTTATCACTCTGTAGCACAGCATGATAAATTGCACCTTTTTGAGCAAACAACGAAAACTGACCCATTCCTTTGTAAACGTCAGTTATTTCGGCCACAATATTATTTGATTGATCATAAATTTTCCCAGAAACGGGCAATGACAATCCATTACGACCAATAGCTTTAAACGCAATAGTTTGCACATTATCTTGAATTAACTTACCGCTCTCAGGAAAAAATTGGACATCGAAATCATCACTTTCTGTTGGGATGGCAAATTGCTTTGAAAACTTTAAATATGGCTCATCAATCGAAACTTGAATACATTTCTTTACATCTAAAACATTCTCGTCGGGAAATTGAACACTGATCCTACCCACACTATTCGTTTTCAAAACTGAAGGTTTCATTTTTTTTGAAAACCCTTGTAATAAACATTGAATATTTTTATCGCCAAGCGGTTTTTTATTAGCATCTAGTAATGTAAAAACTGCTGTTCGAGCACCATTCTGAGAAGTAATATGATTTAAGTCAAGATGCACCCTATCATCAATTAAATTGCCAATTGTAATTAATTTACTAAAAAAGAAATCGGTACCAGTATTTTGCATCCAATAGGTATAAGCACGTAAAAGGTAATCGCCAGGAGCAATCTCAGCATTGACATTAATATGCCCTGAGAAGCCTAAACTATCTTTCTTAATTTTTACACGAGAAATAACAGAATCGAAAGAATTAATTAATTCAACATAAATAAACCGACTTTTTGTATCCTCAAAATGAGTAGTGGCATTAACCAAATAGGCTTTAAACCAGACACTTTCACCAGCACTATAAACTGATTTATCAGTATGAAGATAAACTTTCTCTTGAGGTAAGTTTGTCCACATGGATGTAAAATGGTTTAAAACGCGGTATTTAAATGGAGTTTGAGAAAAAAGGGAACAAGGAACAAACATCAAAACTGAGACACAAGCACATTTTACAAAAACAGTGTATTTCATACTTACAAAAAGCATTAGTGATAGTTATAATTAGTTAGAATTAAGTTACAAAGATATAAAAAGGTATTAAATTAAAAAGTCAATATCAATTTTTATCAAATAATTTTATTCAACGGTTGAGTTTTAGTACTTTTGTAAATTACAAAACGAAATAAAAACAGAGTGTCGATTAGTATATCAAATCTTTCGAAAAACTACGGTGAGCAAACGGTATTAAACAATATCAGTTTCGAAATTGGTGAGGGTGAAGTTGTTGGATTCCTTGGACCAAATGGCGCAGGCAAAACTACAAGCATGAAAATAATTGCAGGAGTATTGTCGTACAAATTAGGCTCCGTAAAGGTGTGCGGCATGGAGGTAAAAGATAATACCCAGGCAACAAATGCATTAATAGGATACTTACCCGAACAAAATCCACTTTACCCCGAAATGTACGTGAAAGAATACCTACATTTTGTAGCTGAAACACACGGCATTGGCAAAAAAAAGGTTGAGTTAGTTGAAGAGCTAATCGATAAAGTTGGTTTAAGAACTGAATTTCATAAAAAAATTGGACAATTATCAAAAGGGTATCGTCAACGAGTTGGATTGGCACAAGCATTAATCCCGAATCCTAAAGTATTGATATTGGATGAACCAACAACAGGGCTTGACCCTAACCAGCTCGAAGAAATACGAAACTTGATTCGCGAACTAGGCAAAGATAGAACTGTGATATTGAGTACGCATATCATGCAAGAGATAAAAGCAATTTGCAATCGCGTGCTTATAATCAACAAGGGTGAAATAGTTGCTGACTATGCAGATATATCAAAAATCAATATTTTCGAAGAGCAAAATTTACAATATGAAATAGAATTTTTAAAGGAACAAGACACTTCAGATTTAGAGAGATTAAATCATGTTTCAAAAGTTAGCACAACAAACAATAAGCATTTTACAATTATAGCATCGTCGGACATACGCGAAGCAGTTTTTGACTACACTGTAGAAACGAACAACAAATTATTGATGATGAAATCCATAGAGCGAAGTATGGAAGAGGTATTTAGAAGTTTGACAAAATAAAATTATGCAAGAAGATTTCGACATACGAAATAATCAAAAAGGAGAAAAGGATTTTGAATATGCTTTGAGACCATTGACTTTTTCGGATTTTCAAGGACAAAATAAAATTGTCGAAAATCTGAAAATTTTTGTCATGGCTGCACGCATGCGAACCGAATCTCTTGATCACGTATTGCTACATGGCCCTCCTGGCCTCGGCAAAACAACGTTATCAAACATCATAGCTAATGAATTAAATGTTGGCTTCAAAATAACATCAGGCCCAGTATTGGATAAACCAGGTGATTTAGCTGGCCTGCTCACTAGCTTAGAGCCTAATGATGTACTTTTCATCGACGAAATTCATCGACTGAGCCCGATTGTTGAGGAGTATTTATATTCGGCGATGGAGGATTATCGAATTGATATTATGATAGATAAAGGGCCAAGTGCACGCTCTATCCAACTCGATTTAAATCCGTTTACGTTAATAGGTGCTACCACCAGAAGTGGGTTGCTAACTGCACCACTACGTGCACGTTTTGGCATAAACTGTCACTTTGAGTATTATGATATTGAGGTTATTACAGGAATAATAAAACGATCTGCAAGTTTGCTAAACGTTCCAATTGACGATGACGCAGCTATAGAGATTGGCGGTCGTAGTCGTGGTACACCTCGTATTGCGAATGCACTACTTCGTAGAGTGAGAGATTTTGCTCAAGTAAAAGGAACAGGTAAAATTGACATGAAAATTGCCTGCTTTGCCCTTGAAGCACTGAATATTGATAAATACGGGCTGGACGAAATTGATAATAAAATTTTAAACACTATTATTGATAAATTCCGTGGTGGACCTGTAGGGCTAACAACAATCGCAACTGCGTTAGGCGAAGATGCTGGAACAATAGAAGAAGTTTACGAACCATTTTTGATAAAAGAAGGATTTATGAAACGTACACCTCGTGGACGTGAAGTAACGGAATTAGCATACAAACATCTCGGAAAAGTAAAATTAGGAGAATCGGGATTGTTATTTTAGATTTATGAATATGGAACACAGATTATATATTTACAATACATTAAGCCGTAAAAAGGAACAATTCGTTCCGATACACGAAAATAAAGTAGGCATGTACGTGTGCGGACCAACCGTTTATGGCGATGGACATTTAGGTCATGCACGCCCTGCTATTACATTTGATATTCTTTTTCGGTATCTAACAAAATTAGGATATAAAGTAAGATATGTGCGCAACATAACAGATGTTGGACATCTTGAAAATGATGCAGATAGTGGCGAAGATAAAATTGCAAAAAAAGCAAGATTAGACCAACTCGAACCAATGGAAGTTGTTCAGTATTATGTGAATCGTTATCACAAAGCGATGGAAGCACTCAATGTATTACCTCCAAGCATTGAGCCACACGCATCGGGTCACATTATAGAGCAAATTGAATTTACACAAAAAATTATTGATGCTGGTTTTGCTTACGAGAGTGAAGGATCGGTATATTTTGATGTAGAGAAATATAACAAAACAAACAATTACGGCATTCTTTCGGGTCGAAATATTGACGACATGCTCGAAACAACTCGCGACCTTGATGGGCAAAGCGAAAAACGACGTAGCGTAGATTTTGCATTGTGGAAAAAAGCTTCACCTGAGCATATTATGCGTTGGAAAGCACCATGGAGCGAAGGCTTTCCGGGTTGGCATATGGAATGTTCGGCTATGGGAACCAAGTATTTGGGCGAAGAATTCGACATTCATGGTGGAGGTATGGATTTGATGTTTCCGCATCACGAGTGCGAAATAGCTCAAAACAAAGCTGGACTCGGAAAAGATAGCGTTAAATACTGGATGCATAATAACATGATTACCATAAATGGTCAAAAAATGGGAAAATCGTTGGGTAATTTCATAACACTTGATGAGTTTTTCACTGGAAATCATGCATTATTAACGCAAGCGTTTAGCCCTATGACTGTACGCTTTTTTATACTTCAAGCGCATTATCGTAGTACTGTTGACTTTAGCAGCACAGCACTTGAAGCATCAGAAAAAGGCTTAAGTCGTTTGATGGAAGGCTATGCTCGTTTGCTTAAGATTTCAGCTGCGGCAACTTCGACAGTAGAAACAGCTGGATTACGAACCAAATGTGAGGATGCAATGAACGACGATTTGAATACACCTATCGTAATTTCACATTTATTTGACGCCCTAAGAGCAATAAATTTAGTACACGATGGAAAAGAGACCATCAACGCTACTGATTTAGATGAATTAAAGTCGGTATTTGTAGAGTATATTGAGGGGATTTTGGGATTAAAATCAGAAACTGGGGAGTCTGCTGGAAATGAGGCATACAAAAAAGCAATTGATTTGTTACTAACGATGAGAATGGATGCTAAACGAAATAAAGACTGGGCTACAAGCGACAAAATCCGCAATGAATTAACAGCGCTTGGATTTGAAATTAAAGATACCAAAGATGGATTTGAGTGGAAAATTTGACACAATCCAAATCATCCGACAAAGAATTTATAGCAATTTTGAATCAACCGAACTAAGAAATAAAATTAATTAACTACTAAAAAACCACCTCAACATTCTCCCTTTGGGGGTTAGAGGTCAAAAAAAAATGGAAACTACAAGACAACAAAAAATAGCTCGAATGCTACAGAAAGAATTTGGAGAAATCTTTCTGTTATATGCACGTACATTACAAGGAACATTGATAACAGTAACAGGAGTTCGTGTAAGTCCTGATTTAGGCATTGTACATGTACATTTAAGTGTATTCCCTAGCAACAAAGCAAATGAAGTGCTGGAGCAAGTAAACCTTGACAACAAAGCACTTCGCTTTGATCTAGGCAAACGAGTACGTAACCAATTGCGTATTGTGCCACATCTTAATTTTCACGTTGACGACTCGCTCGACTATTTAGAAAATATTGACAAACTATTAAAACAAGATCCACCATCACCACTGAAAGAAGGTGAAGTTATTGAACTTGATTAATTAATAGTATGCAGGAAGAAAAGCACAATATGCTTGAAAGACTCCGAGGGCTATCCTTTTCAATACGGATAGCTCGGCGGTATCTTTTTTCGAAAAAGTCACACAATGCGATAAACATTATTTCGGCAATTTCGGCCACAGGTGTCGCCATTGGCACATTGGCACTAGTAGTTGTACTGTCTGTTTTTAATGGATTCGAAGGATTAGTCTCAACCATGTTCTCATCATTCGACCCAGAATTACGAATTTCACTTGTCGAAGGAAAAAGATTTTCGACTGACTCTCCCGAAATAGATTTAGTTCGAAACAACAAAAACGTAGCCATATTTACCGAAGTTGTAGAAGATAATGCACTGCTTCGGTTCAAAGACAAACAAATGCCTGCTACTATAAAAGGAGTAAGCAACAATTTTAATAAACTCACCCAAATTGACACCTTGATGTACGATGGGAAATTTGAACTATACGACGGAGCGTTTGAAAGAGCAGTGCCTGGAATTGGTGTAGCTACCATGCTTGGACTTGGTGCTCACTTTATCGATCCACTTTACATCTATGCTCCTAAACGAAACACTAAAATCAACCTGCTTCGTCCCGAAAGCAGTTTCAACCAAACCATCTCGTTCGTATCTGGCATATTCAACATACAACAAGCGCAATACGACGACAAATATGTACTCGTATCGTTGAACCACGCCCGTGAACTATTTGAGTATGATTCAAACACAGTGAGTGCCATTGAACTCAAACTAAAAAAATCAGCACCAACCGAAAAAATACAATCCGAAATTGCGAAGTTGTTAGGTGATAAATATAAAGTAAAAAACAGAATTGAGCAACAAGAAAGTTTTTTCAATATTATGAAAATTGAAAAATGGATCACTTTCTTGATATTAAGTTTTATACTTCTTATTGCTAGTTTCAATATAATCGGCTCACTATCGATGCTTATTATCGACAAAAAAAATGACATAAGGACATTAGAGAGCCTAGGTGCAAACAAAAAAGCTATTCGTCGCATATTTTTATTAGAAGGTTGGCTTATCTCTTTTGTTGGAGCATTGGCAGGAGTTGGTATTGGTACGTTGCTTTGTTTGATTCAAGAAAAGATAGGCTTCATAAAACTAGGTCCAGGTTTTGTAGTTGAAGCCTACCCTGTGGCTACAAATATTACTGATATTTTACTAGTTTTCAGCACGGTATTGGTCATGGGGTTTGTTGCTGCATGGTATCCTGTTCGGTATATCAAATAAAATGACTACCTTTGCAGCATGTATTTACACCCACACATAGGATTTGTGAAAATCTGAGTGAATAAAGACAAATGGACTGTAAATATCTAAATAATTTAGATATACAAAAAAAAATGGGAAATATTGTAGCAATTGTAGGGCGCCCCAACGTAGGCAAATCGACCCTATTTAACAGGCTTACTAAAAGCCGTAGAGCAATCGTAAACGATGAGGCAGGAACAACGCGTGATCGTCAGTATGGAAAATCAGAATGGGAAGGTCGCGAATTCTCAATTATCGACACAGGAGGTTGGGTAATTAACTCTTCGGACGTGTTTGAAGATGAAATCAAACGCCACGTTGTATTGGCTATGGAGGAAGCTGATGTTATTCTTTTTGTAGTAGATATACAAAATGGTATTACTGATTATGACCTTGAAGTAGCAAGCATACTTCGCCGTAGCACAAAACCAGTACTTTTAGTATCGAATAAGGCCGACACTTTTGAATGGCAGTATAGTGCAGCAGAATTTTTCAAACTTGGTATAGGTGATCCTATGATGATTTCGGCCGTAAATGGTCTGGGAACTGGTGATTTGCTGGACAAACTCTTAACCATGTTTAAACCCGATACAATTGAGGATATTGATGAAGAGCTACCACGCTTTGCAGTAGTCGGCAGACCAAATGCAGGTAAATCGTCTATCGTAAATGCATTTATGGGCGAAGAAAGAACAATTGTAACTGAAATTGCAGGCACTACTCGCGATGCCATTTATACTCGATTCAATAAATTTGGTCACGACTTTTACTTGGTAGACACTGCTGGTATCAGAAAAAAAGCAAAAGTCAACGAAGATCTAGAGTATTATTCAGTTGTACGCGCAATTAGAGCCATCGAAAACTCTGATGTATGTATTTTAATGGTTGATGCTACACGTGGAATAGAAAGTCAAGATTTGAATATCTTTTCGCTAATTCAAAAGAACAGAAAAGGTTTGGTTGTTGTGGTAAACAAATGGGATTTAATTGAGAATAAAGAAGCTAACGACATAAAAAATATTGAAAAAACCATTCGTGAACGCTTAGCTCCATTTACTGACTTCCCAATTATATTCACATCGGTAGTTACCAAACAACGTATTTTGAAGGTAGTGGAAACTGCAGTAGAAGTATACGAAAACAAATTCAGAAAAATACCAACAGCCAAACTAAATGAGTATTTATTGCCAGTAATTGAAAATTATCCACCACCGGCATTGAAAGGAAAGTATATTCGTATAAAGTATGTTACACAGCTACCAAATACTTATGTACCAACATTTGTGTTTTTCGCGAACCTACCTCAGTACGTAAAGGAACCATATAAACGTTTCCTCGAAAATAAAATCAGAGCAAAATACGAGTTTACAGGTACTCCTATTCAGATTTTCATCCGACAAAAATAGATCGATAAAATCAACGATAAGCTAATATATTAAGAATCCCCAAAATCAAGTCAATTGTTTTGGGGATTTTACATTTCAACAAGGTGTTGAATTACGCATTATTAGTCAATCAAATTCATTGTCATGAAGCGAACCCTCAGCAACAACTCACATAAAAAAAGTTGATTAGCATTGGCGGGTTCACTCGCCATGGATTAGAACAACAAAAAAATCGATTACAAACAACTTTAAAAAAAATGAGACTAGTTTGGAATTCTACCAAACCAGTCTCATTTTCAATCGAGAAACCAAATTATTTATTTAGCTCTTTTTCAATGGCATCAAATTCTTTATCCATTTGTAAACGGTAATACAATGTTTTTAAAGTTTTCTTGTATTCAAGTTCGGCAGGGTTAACCTCCGAAGCTTTAATAAAAAATGGAATAGACTGTTTAAACACATCATCTGCTTTTTTACGGGCAGCTAAAGCTAGTTTATTATCTTTAATATCATTTGCTTCATCCGACATTTTCACAGCCTTATTATAATGTAAACGGCCAAGACCAGCATATGCATCAGCCATTTTAGGATCTAACTCAATTGCTTTCTCAAATGCTTTTAAAGCGCTATCAAAGTTACCAAGTGACTCATCCAAATTACCTTTTACATATTGATATTGAGCTAATTTAGGCTCTTTCGCAATCGCATTTTCCAAATAGATAATAGCATCTTTGGTTTGTCCACTATAAATATAATAGTTAATAAGATTCTGTAAAAACCAAGGCTCTTGTGGAAACTTAGTAAATCCTTCTTTCAAAGTTTTGACAAAATTAACTGTGTCTTTTTTCTTATTATACTCTTCGTAAAGCAATTGGTACACATTTAGTTCTTCATATTTATCATTTTTCAAGCTTTCGTACCATGCAATTGCTTTGTCAGATTTACCAGCGTTTGTGCAAGCTACAGCAGTGTAGTATTTAATCATAAAATACGTAGAGTCAGGTTGCAACTCATTGTTCATAAATGGCAACTTAGGTATACCTAAGTATGTTTCAAAAACGCGAATGGTTTCATCGTAGTTCTTTTTTTCGAACAATGTAGCACCATAAGCAACAAGATTTGATTGTGTTTGATAGTACTCTTTTACTTTAGCTTTTATATCTTTCACGAACTTTGGTTTCACTTTACCTTTAGCATCAGGCAACTGATCCAACTCATACGCTTTCATAAAATACTGATACGACTCCATAATAGCTTGGCCTTTAGCCATAACGTCTACAGTTTGACCTAGAGCTTGTTTTGCGAAAACGGCCTCATTTTCTTTGTATCCAATAAGTCCTGCAACGTGCCAAGTAGATGCTAGATCTTTAGTTGTAGGATCTGTTAGTGCAGGTTTTATTGCCTCGCGTGCGCCTGCAAAATCAGGCGATTCCATTAAAGCTTTATTTTTAGCTTTTGACACATTGGATTTTTGAGCAAAGCCCATAGTGAAACTCACTACCAACATCATGGATAAAATAATTTTCTTCATAAAAAACAATTTTAAATTGATTGTTTGATGAAATACTCAAATTACTCTTGTATTTCTTGTTGATTTTATTTAGTTGTATAAAAGGGGTTTTTAGGCCCCTAAATTTTTATTCTATTACAGAATCATTTATTTCGGTCGCTTCCGAAGATGTTTCATCAAGATTTACATTTTCGCCGTCAATTACACCATCAGCAACCACCACTTCTTCTTCAACTTCAGTTGGGACTTTACAAACTGATGCAATTTCGTCGTTGCGTTTTTCGAGGTTAATTAGGCGTACACCTTGAGTTGCACGACCCATAACACGAGTTTCTGACACTTTTAAGCGAATTGTAATACCTGATTTATTAATAATCATTAAGTCGTTGTCATTGCTAACATTCTCAATAGTTACCAGTTTACCCGTTTTTTCGGTAATATTCATTGTTTTCACACCTTTACCTCCACGGTTTGTAACACGGTACACAGCTACAGGTTCGCCATTTTCCATTAGCACGTTGCCATCATCGTCAAGCTCATCCAAAAGTGTACGTTTACCATACCCTTGTTGCGAAACAACCATGATATTCTCGTTATCTTCTTTATTGACACAAACCATACCAACAACTTCGTCCTGACCGTCATCATCAAGTTGCATACCACGAACTCCAGTTGCAGTACGACCCATTTCGCGTACTTTTGATTCGTTGAAACGAATTGCACGTCCATTTCTATTGGCTATTAATACTTCAGCATTTCCATCAGTAAGGCTAACTTGAATTACCTGATCATCCTCACGGATAGTAATTGCGTTAACTCCGTTCTGACGAGGGCGTGAATAAGCTTCAAGTGATGTTTTTTTGATAACACCATTTTTGGTACAGAAAATCAGATAATGTGAATTAATATACTCACTATCAGTCAAACCTTTCACGCGAATAAATGCATTCACTTTATCGTCAGAGTCAATATTCAACATATTTTGGATAGCACGTCCTTTCGAAGTTTTTGATCCTTCAGGGATTTCATACACTTTTAACCAATAGCACTTACCTTTTTGGGTAAAGAACAACATGGTGTTGTGCATCGAAGCCGTGTAAATATATTCGATAAAATCTTCATCGCGTGAGTTTCCACCTTTTGAACCTACGCCACCTCTGTTTTGAGAGCGGAATTCCGAAAGAGCAGTGCGTTTAATATAACCTAAATGCGAAATGGTAATAATCATTTCATCATCCGAATAGAAATCTTCTGGATTAAACTCTTCCGATGCATATACAATTTGAGTACGACGAACATCTCCATATTTGGCCTTAACCTCAACTAACTCATCTTTAATTATTTGCATACGAAGCTCAACTTTTTCAAGTATCTCGTTCAAACGTGCCATTAAATCTAAAATCTCTTGATACTCGGCACGTAGTTTATCTTGCTCCATACCTGTAAGCTGACGCAAGCGCAACTCTACAATAGCACGTGCTTGAATTTCAGATAGTCCAAAACGTTCCATTAAAGAATTACGAGCTTCCTCTGGAGTTTTTGAATTACGAATAATTTGAATTGCCTCGTCTAGATTATCTAAAATAATCATAAAACCTTCAAGTAAATGCGCACGCTTTTCGGCTTCAGCTAATTCAAATTTAGTACGACGAATAACAACCTCATGACGATGCTCAACAAAATAATGAATCAAGTCTTTCACATTCAACATGCGTGGGCGACCATGAACCAATGCAATATTATTTACACTAAACGACGACTGTAAAGCAGTCATTTTGTACAACTTATTCAAAACAACATTCGAATTGGCATCGCGTTTAATGTCAATAACAATACGCATACCTTCACGATCCGATTCGTCGTTAATATGCGCAATACCTTCAATACGTTTTTCCTCCACAAGTGCAACAACAGCTTTAATAAGCTCAACCTTGTTCACCATATATGGAATTTCATTCACAATAATTTTTTCGCGTCCTTGTGCATCTGTCTCAATTTCAACTTTTGAGCGTACAACAACACGTCCACGACCAGTTTCGAATGCTTCTTTCACCCCCGCATAGCCGTAAATTATACCGCCCGTTGGAAAATCAGGCGCTTTAATATATTTTATAAGTTCCGAAATTTCAATATCGTTATTTTCGATATAAGCGATAGTAGCATCAACAACCTCTGTTAAATTATGTGGTGCCATGTTAGTAGCCATACCAACAGCAATACCCGAAGATCCATTTACTAACAGATTGGGGATTCGAGTAGGTAGCACTACAGGCTCTTTTAAGGTATCATCAAAATTCAATTGATAATCTACAGTATCTTTATTGATATCAACCAACATATCTTCGGAAAGTTTGCGCAATCGTGCTTCGGTATAACGCATTGCAGCAGGGCTATCGCCATCAATAGACCCGAAGTTACCTTGCCCATCAACTAGCGGATAGCGCATTGACCAATGCTGTGCCATACGCACCAATGTTCCATAAATTGAGGAGTCGCCATGTGGGTGATATTTACCCATAACTTCCCCTACAATTCTAGCTGACTTTTTATATGGTTTATCCGAATTGTTGCCCAGCTCGTTCATTCCAAAAAGCACACGGCGGTGCACTGGTTTAAAACCATCGCGAACATCGGGCAATGCACGTGAAACAATAACCGACATGGAGTAGTCGATATACGAAGATTTCATTTCTTCGTCGATATTTACCTGAATAATTCTGTCTTGTTCAATCATCTAACTTATTTTTTATTCTATCAAAAAAATCGCACTAAATTACTGCTTTTTATTGGTTTATGCAAGCCTTTCCATATGAAATATTAACAAAAAAAACGCTTTTATTTGATTTATCTTTTTATAGTCATCATGGCAATTTATTTTTATATTTTTGTATATCTTTGTTTTAATAAAATACATCAAAAAAAATGGGAAATCTCAAATCAGCTATCATTGTCGCTGGCGGCAATGGACTACGCATGGAGTCGGACATTCCGAAGCAGTTTATTGAAGTTGCAGGCCAACCAATCTTAATGCACACACTTCAAAAATTCTACAGCTACGACAACGAAATGCAACTCATACTAGTGCTTCCCGAACCTCATCTTGATTATTGGAAGAAACTTTGCACACGCTACGATTTCAACATAAAACACTCTCTTATAGTAGGAGGCTCTACACGCTTCGAATCCGTCTTAAATGGGCTTAAAGCCGCCAACAACACAAACATAATAGCAGTACACGATGGCGTCCGCCCACTTGTTAGCCACAAAACTATCGACGCCTGTTTTAAAGCCGCAGCCGAGCTTGGCGCAGCTATACCTGTGACCGAATGCATAGAGAGCCTACGCCAACTTACTGAACACGGAAGTCGAAGTGTTGACAGATCAAAATTTAGAGCCGTTCAGACACCACAGGTTTTTGACAGCAAACTACTAAAACAAGCTTACGAGCAAGCATACTCGCCACTTTTCACCGACGATGCTTCCGTCATTGAGTCATTCTGGCTAACAAGCAACGCCAATTCAAACTCAAAAATTACGCTAATCGAGGGTAACATCGATAACATCAAAATCACTACAAAATTCGATTTAGCAATAGCACAATTACTACTAGATAAAACCAACAAACAATAACAATTTTATTTACAAAAAATCAGCAACACTGATGCAACAAAAAGCCGAGTTCTCAAATGAAAACTCGGCTTTTTGCTGTTCAAATTATTTAATAGAAACAGATTAATCAATAAGATCAAAACCTGTATATGGAATCAGCGCTTTTGGTATTTTAATACCCTCTGGCGTTTGATTATTCTCGAGCAATGCAGCTACAATACGTGGCAAAGCCATTGCACTACCATTCAATGTATGAACAAGTTGTGTTTTTTTATCAGCACCCTTAAATCTGCACTTCAATCTATTAGCTTGGTAATTTTCAAAATTCGACACCGAACTCACCTCCAACCAACGCTCCTGAGCAGCCGAATAAACCTCAAAATCGAAGGTTAAAGCAGAAGTAAAACTCATATCGCCACCACACAAGCGAAGTATGCGCCAAGGCAACTCTAACTTTTCAACCAAGGTTTGCACATAATTAACCATTTCAGTCAATGTTTCATATGATTTATCCGGATGTTGAATTTGCACAATTTCCACTTTATCAAACTGATGCAAGCGATTCAACCCACGCACATCCTTACCATACGAACCCGCTTCGCGTCGAAAGCAAGCCGAATAAGCTGTGTTTTTAATAGGCAAATCTTTTTCCTCAAGAATAACATCGCGATAGATATTGGTCACAGGCACTTCAGCTGTAGGAATAAGATACAAGTCATCGAGCTGACAATGATACATCTGACCCTCCTTATCAGGCAACTGACCCGTTCCATAGCCAGAGGCTGCATTTACAACATAAGGCGGCTGCACCTCAAGATAACCCGCCTCAAGCGCATTATCCAAGAAAAAATTAATCAAAGCACGTTGAAGCCGAGCACCTTTTCCTTTGTAAACAGGAAAACCAGCACCCGATATTTTCACACCTAATTCAAAATCAATCAGGTCGTATTTTTTCGCCAAATCCCAATGTGGCACCGCTCCTTCATAAAGCTTAGGCATCTCACCACCTTCTCGTTCTATTAAATTATCCTCGGCATGCTTACCCGCAGGCACCGTATCGTGCGGTAAGTTTGGCATTTGCACCAACAATCCATTCAACTGCGACTCAATTTCAGATAGCTTATCATCAAGCAATTTGATATTTTCTTTCAACTGAGTTGTTTGCGTTTTGGCAGCATCAGCCTCAGCCGCTTTTCCCTGTTTGAAAAGCATCCCTATCTCTTTTGATAAGCTATTCATTTCGGCCGAAGTACTATCGAGCAAAGTTTGAGTTGCCTTTCTAGCCCCATCCAACTCAAGAACCTGCGCTACAACAACTGTAGCATCGAAGTTTTTCTTAGCCAAACGAGTTATAACATCGGCAGTATTTTCTGTAATATATTTGAGTGTCAGCATAATAATGATTTACTATTTTTTCATTTACAATTTACCATTTACAGTAAATTTGCAACCAAGTCTTTAATCTTTGTTCTTTACTCTTTTATCTTTTATCTAAAATAAAAAAAAATCTCCCGCAATTTTACACTACGGTAAAACGACAGGAGATTTTTGTGCGTTTAATCTAGCTAATTAGTTAGCTTCGATTGGTTTGATTGAAACGTAAGATTTGTTATCTTTTTTCTTTCTGAATTCTACTAGACCATCAACAAGTGCAAACAGTGTATGATCTTTACCAATACCCATGTTTTCACCCACGTGATGAACTGTTCCACGTTGACGAACAACAATATTGCCAGCTTTAGCAAACTGTCCACCAAAAATCTTTACACCAAGTCGCTTACTTTCCGATTCACGACCGTTTCTTGAGCTACCCGCCCCTTTCTTATGTGCCATTTTCTTTTAAATTTTAATCGGTTTAAATTAAGCTACAATTTCTTTAATTAAAACTTCAGTGAAGTCTTGACGGTGACCGTTGCGTTTGCGGTATCCTTTGCGACGTTTTTTGTGAAAAACAATCACTTTTTCACCACGAAGGTGCGATACTACTTCAGCTACAACTTTAGCTCCATCTACCACAGGTGCACCTACAGTAATAGCGCCATCATTGTCAATCAACAAAACTTTGTCGAACTCAATAGCTGAACCTCTTTCAGCTTCGTTCATACGGTGGATATACAGTTTTTTTCCGGCCTCAACCTTAAACTGTTGTCCTAAAATCTCTACAATTGCGTACATTTATAAAACAATTAAGTATTACATCGGGCAGGTGAGATGTTTATGCAACAGTGCTACTTATTTACCTATTCCGAAATGAGGGTGCAAAATTACATTTTTTTATTTTACCATACAAGAACTTAGCACATAATTGATGTTATTTTTTCAAATAATATGAATTTAATTCGCGAAAGTTCTCTTTATACCGAAATGTTTAATTTGAATAAAATATTTTTTTATGATTAAAATCTGCACTTTTAATTTTATAATGTGCAATTCTTTAGATATATTTGCCGAAAATAATTCAAAATTACCAGAAATCAATCACCCATGATTCAGGAAAACTTTATACGCCTTTTCGAAGACTCATTTCGAAAAAACTGGGAACTACCTGCCTATAGCAATTACGGCGAAGAGCAAACACTAACATATGCTGATGTTGCAAAGCGAGTAGCAAAACTTCACATTCTTTTTGAACAATGCCAACTAAAACAGAACGATAAGATAGCACTTATTGGCCGCAACAACGCAAATTGGGCAATTACTTATTTAGCAGCAGTTACCTATGGCGCTATTATCGTACCAATACTGCAAGATTTTAATCCAAACGACATTCACCACATTTGCAATCATTCTGAATCTGTTTTGCTTTTTGCAGGCGACAATATTTGGGAATCATTAGAAGAGGAAAAACTTGTAGGCATAAAAGCAGTCTTTTCACTAACAAATTTCAACTGCCTAACACTCTTGAACAAAGAGCCACGCCCTGAACTAAAAGAAAACGAAATATTTGAACAACTAGTCATAAAATACCTCCAACCAGACTATACAAACAGTCTTTTTCATGCGAAATACCCAAGTGGATTTCACAAAGATCATGTTCGCTACATCGACAAGCCCAACACCGAAATTGTCTCCATTAATTACACTTCGGGCACTACTGGCTTCAGCAAAGGAGTAATGACAAGCGGCAACGCGCTTGCTGGCAACATCACCTTTGGCCTACGCACCGGTCTTGTTGCCCCGCTATACAGAATCTTATCATTTCTACCACTAGCACATGCATATGGATGCGCATTCGACTTTTTAACAACTACAGTAGCGGGATGTCACATTTATTTTGTTGGCAAAATACCATCACCTAAAATTCTGCTGGCTGCCTTTGCCGAAATAAAACCGAATGTAGTATTCCTTGTTCCATTAATTGTCGAAAAAATTTATCGCAAACAAATACAACCACTACTAGCAAAACCATCCATGCGATGGGTTTTAAGCATTCCGTTTCTTGACACAACCGTACTAGCCCAAATTCGTAAAAAACTAATCGACGCATTTGGTGGTGAATTTTCAGAAATTGTAATTGGTGGAGCACCTTTAAATGCGGAAGTAGAAGCATTTTTTACGAAAATAAAATTCCCATTCACCATAGGCTACGGCATGACCGAATGCGCTCCATTAATTAGCTATGCCAACTGCAAAGATTTCATTCCAAAATCGGCAGGCAAAATACTTGATGTAATGGAAGTGCGAATTGACGACCCTAACCCGGAAACTGGTACTGGCGAAATATGCGTTCGAGGTGAAAATGTGATGAGTGGTTATTACAAAAACGAAGAAGCAACCAATGCAATTTTTGACACGGATGGCTGGCTACACACTGGAGACTTAGGCACCGTAGATGAAAGCGGAAACATTTTCATTAGAGGCCGCAACAAAACAATGATACTTGGCTCAAGCGGCCAAAATATCTACCCCGAAGAAATAGAGGCTAAGTTAAACAACATGCCCTATATTATGGAAAGTTTGGTAATTGAAAGTAACGGAAAGTTAATTGCATTGGTATGCCCGGACTACGAAGCAGTCGATTCTGAAAAAGTGAACCAAACTAGGCTCGAAGAATTGATGGAAGAGAATCGAAAAATGCTCAACGGGATGGTTGCTACATACGAAGTTGTATCAAAAATTCAACTATTTCCACACGAATTTGAAAAAACACCTAAAAAAAGCATCAAAAGATACCTATATTCAACAGTCTTCAAACACACATAGAAATCTGATATTCAAACACTTAAACAACACGTAAATAATTTAACTAAAATATATTGCAAATATTTAGCTCAAAGTGATACAACCTAATGATAAATGCTGTAATTTTGCGGCGATTTTGAATTGCAAAACAAATAAGTTAAATTTTTAAACGTTTAGAAAAATGAAAAAAGTATTTTTATTTTTTGCTGTAGCTATCGCTATCGCTTCTTGTGCTCCTAAAGCTACTGAAGAAGCTCCTGCAACTGATTCTGTTGCTATTGACACTGTTGCTGTAGTTGATACAGTTGCTGTAGTTGATACAACTGCTACTGACTCTGTAGCTCAATAATTAGTCTACAAGCAAAATGCTTAGGCATTTAAAAGTCCGCTGATGTGAATTAGCGGACTTTTTTTTATCCTATAGCTTTATGGCGAACTTTTTCAATCGAGTATCCAACATATGATGTGGAATAATCTTCTTAACAGCATCAGCAACGGCATTAATCAACCCCTCCCTCACATAATCCTCTCTAAAAATCAGCGCAATTTCACGTGTAGCCTCAGGCATTACTATTGCCCTTAAATTCTTTTTTTGCACATCACTAAGCAAATCGATATGCAGTTCTGGGATTATCGTATGTCCACCATTTACATCAACAATTTTCACCAAAGTATCAATGCTACCAGCTTCATAAGTTGCGGCATGGCTTTTGGACTCACAAAAATTGAAGACCTGATTTCGCAAACAATGCCCTTCGGCGAGCACCCACAATCTATCCGAAGGCAAATCGTTCGATAAAATTTCGGTTTGTTCCCAAAGCGGCTCTGAAGGCGAAACATATGCAGCAAATTTCTCATAATACAAAGGCACCTCCAAGATATTATCTACATTAAGAGGCGTGGCCAATATAGCCATATCAATTTCAGCTGCCTGAAGCTTTGAAATCACAGTTTCTGTATGCATTTCGGTTACTCGAAGCGTCACTTCAGGGAAATCGATATGAAATGTTTCGATAAAACGAGGAAGAAGATAAGGAGCAACTGTTGGAATCATTGCGATGTGAAGTTCACCGCTAACGCTTTCTTTAATGTCAGATACACTTTCGCGGAGCTGATTCACATTATATAGAACTGTAATAGCATTCTTTATAATTTTCTCGCCCGCCGGCGTTGGAACAATGGGGTGTGAAGAACGATCAAAAATCTTACATGCCAACTCATCTTCAAGTTTTTGCACCATAGCACTTAATGTTGGTTGCGTAACCCCACACAACTCGGCTGCTCTTACAAAATGCCGAGTCTTATCCAAAGCCAATACGTATTCAAGTTGTTGAAGTGTCATTTCAATATTTTAAAAAATTGTTTAAATGCAAAGATAGAAATTTATATACAACAGCTTTAAATGCTAGGGTTAAATTTATTAAATTGCAACTCAAAAACAAACTCTACAACAAAAATAACTAAACAAGTCTAAAAAGCGAAAAATAAGCAATGATTATTAGAGTATCACACTGCAAAACAGTTAATTTTGCATCAGATACTCACATTCAAATTCATAACACACTTCAACCCATTTAGTATGACAAAATTCAAAACTATGTTTGTTCTGTTAATTCTTATTCTCACGAGCCAACTAAACGCTCAATTAATATGGGAAATAAGCTCAAAAAAGACTGCACACAAATCCTATCTAGTAGGCGTACACCCTTTAGTGCCAGCAGTCGCATTCGACAGCATACTTCAGGTTTATAAAATTTTCAACAAATCGGATGTAATTGTTAGCACTTACGACAATTACACTATCGACTCAGATGCATTACTTAAAAGCAAAGCTCTATTGCCTTTAAACAAAACAGCCAAGGAATACTTAAGCGATACCGTATATGTCGATGTGGATGTGGAACTCAGAAGAGTACTCAAATTATCAATTTCAGAACTTGGTAGAATGCATCCACTAATTATTCGTGAAATGTATTTGACGGAATTATTCGCACAATCAATAAACCTAAAAGACGACATACAAACGGATTCATATTTCCAGCGCGTAGCAAATGCGAAAGGTCAAAAGGTTGTTGGAGTTGAAAATTATGATGTATACTTAACACAACTATTAGATGCAAGAGATGTGAAATTTCATGCCGATAGATTAGCAAAGGACGTTCTGCATGGAAAATCATATAAAAACGTATTCGAAACTTTTTACCAAACTTATTGCAACAACGACCTAAAAGGTATTTCCAAGTTAGTCACTGACTATCCATTTCTGAACACAAACTCTGATGCAGGACAAAAGACTTCCATCTTACCAAAAAATCTAGTATCTTTGCTAAACACAAACCGTTGCTTTTATGTGGTTGATGTATCACGCCTTGTAGGCACAAACACAGTTTTGGATTTGTTAAAGTTTGAAGGTTTCGATACAAAGCCTCTCTAAAGCAGAACAGATAGATGATTAAAAAAATGAAGATTCGTATTTATCGTGAAAATAATTGAACAAACTGATATTAAACTAGCTGCCAACTGTTTAAAAGCTGGTGGTCTGGTGGCATTCCCAACCGAGACTGTGTATGGACTAGGAGCTAATGCCCTAAACCCAGTAGCTGTAGCGGGTATATTTAACGCTAAGAAACGCCCAAATTTCGACCCGCTCATTGTTCACATATCCGACATACAGCAACTCGACGAATTATTTTTAGCCCCTATAAATAAAGCTGTTTACAAGTTAGCTGATCAATTCTGGCCAGGTCCGTTAACAATTGTTCATAAAAAAACAGACATTGTACCTGCTATTGTAACCTCCGACCTTGACGGCGTAGCTGTTCGTATGCCTTCGCACCCTATTGCATTAGAGTTGCTACGCAAGGCTGGCTGTCCAATAGCAGCTCCAAGTGCAAACTTATTTGGACAATTAAGCCCTACAACTTATCAACATGTAGCCAAACAGCAAATGGAAATTGATTTTCTTATTAAAGGAAATGACGACATGGTTTCATACGGCATTGAATCGACAGTGGTAGCCTTAGAAGGAAACACTTGTACAGTTTTGCGCCCAGGTGTTATTACTGCCAATGAAATTCAAGAATGTCTACCAAACTACGAAGTTCTTACACCAAATAAGAATATCAAATTAGTGTCCCCTGGCTTACTTCAAAGTCATTACTCACCGCTAAAGCCCTTGTATTTTCTCGATTTAAATAGCAGTATAGATGACCAGACAGGAGTTATTAGACATTTAAAAAATGAAGATGAGAATTATTCAGAAAACACAATTTTCACTTCACTCACGGGCAATTTACTCGAAGTGGCTGCTAATCTTTTTGGCGCTCTGCATAAAATGGAAGAGAATCCAAATATCACTAAGATATACATTGAGCGCACTACTGAAGACGGAATTGGGAAAGCTATAATGGACAGACTAAACAAAGCAACATTTCAATATCAACAATAAAAAAAATGCCTCAAACTGAGGCATTTTATATTCTATTTACTATTCTATATCTACTTCAAGAATTTCTTGTGAAGCTTCAATTTCGAAAACGGATAATTGACGTCTAAATACTTCGTCGAGCGAAATTTGGAAGGTCTCGGTATGAGCAATACCTTTAATAGGACTCATCTTATCTAAAATAATTTGCAACAGATGACGATTATCCCTTGCATAAATTTTCACAAACATTGAATATTTACCTGTAGCATAGTGGCATTCAACAATTTCGGGTATCTTTTTCAACTCCTCAGCCACATAAACAAAAGACTGAACTTCACTTAAAGTAATACCAATATAAGCGCAAGTTTGAAATCCTACCTTATAAGTATCGATTACAAATTCAGAACCTTTAATTATCCCAGTGTTACGAAGTTTTTGAATGCGTTGATGAATTGCAGCCCCCGACACATTGCATTCGCGTGCGACTTCCAAAAAAGGAATGCGCGCATCTTGCGAAATGAGTTGTAGTATTTTTTTATCTAAGCGATCAATTTGATGAGTACCCATAACGATTTATAATTTGTTCGTTTTTTGTATATTTGTTATTTATGATTGAATTATAATGCAAATGTATTGATAATTTTCGAAAATCAACACATAAAAATGATGAATTGTAAGTAAAAATATGAAAATCGAGCAATTAACGATACTTCCCACCACTGCAATCATTAAGCATACTCTGATAACTTTGGTATCTAGAGAGACTAATTCGCTTATTTTCAACAGCTGACAGCACCGCACAGCCAGGCTCATTTGTGTGCTTACAATTTGAGAATCGACAATTTTTACTTTCAGAAAAAATTTCTTTAAAATAATGGCTAATTTCAGTTGCCTCCATATCAACCGTACCAAACCCTTTTATACCTGGTGTATCAATAATTCGACCACCGTCGGCCAAACTAAACATTTCTGAAAAAGTAGTTGTATGCATACCTTTATTGTGATAATGAGAAATCTTACCTGTTTTAGCTAAGGATTCTGGTGCTAAAGCATTTATTAATGTCGACTTACCTACACCAGAATTTCCTGAAATAAGAGTTGTTTTATCTTTCAGAAAATCAGTTAACATAGTTGTTGTTTGCGGATTAAGAGCCGAAGTTGTGAAAACCTTATAACCTAATGACTCGTACAAATAGCTCAACGACTCCAAATATTTTAATTCATCGGCTGAGTATAAATCGTATTTATTGATTACAATTATCGCTGGAACACGATACGCCTCGGCCGAAGCCAAAAAACGATCGATAAAAACGATAGAGGTTACAGGATAATTGATGGTAGCCACAAGCAAAGCTAGATCAAGATTTGCAGCCAAAATATGTGATTGCTTTGACAGATTCGAAGATTTACGAACGATATAATTTTTACGCTCACAAATTTCACTTATTACGCCCGTTCCATCTGTTGACTTTTCGAACATAACATAATCCCCAACAGCTATTGGATTGGTACTGCGAATTTCGAGCAAACGCAAATTGCCCTTAATCCGACATTCGGTAAGTGTATTATCATCGGTTATCACTTGATACCAACTCCCAGTATTTTTAACAACTAAACCTCTCATTATTATATATTATCGATTTTAAAACGCTTCAGTTGCTGTTATGTAAAACTGCAATTTGTCGCCGTAATTATTTTTTGCAATATCAAATCGCAAATGTACTCGAGCATCATTTAACCTATATCGCAAACCCGCGCCATACGCAATTTTCAATTTAGAATTGGCCGCAAAATGTGAGTCAAATACATTACCTAAGGTAAAAAAAGCAACCGACTTCAGTCGTTTATATAAGCTAACTCTGTATTCACTCTGCACCAATGCAGTGAAATTCTGGCGATACATGCCACGCCTAAACCCTCTAAATAAATCTGCACCACCAATTGTAGGCATCAACTGAAATGGAATTTCATCACCACTAAGCACTCCCGACACAACACCCTGCAGCGCTAAAACCTGCCCATTGACTATTGATTTAAAGTAACGCGTATCAATCTGAAAATCAGCAAGTGGAAATGACTTAACAAGCCATTTTGGAGTAAAACTTAAAACTGATTTCATAAACAAACCTCGCTCAGGAAAATACTGATTATCTCTACTGTCGAAGGCTGCCACAATCCCTAGCGAAAGCTGATTAAAACCGCGCCAACCTGCATCACCGTAAACTGAATATATTTGCTCCTCCATAAAGGAATCAGTTGAATCTACACTTACATTACTAGCCTTATAGCTTAGCAACCCTCCAATATATATGCGTTTATTCACGATGTACTGTGGCTGCAAAGTTAGATTAAAATTCCTTGAAATGTAACCTACTTTTAAAATAGTTGTATTTCCACCAGTACCAAAATAAAAATCAGGGTATTTTTGAAGATATAAATTTCCAGCAAACAACCAATTTTTATTTTTTGAATATATACGAGGCGTAACATTTACGATAAACTGGTTGTTGAGCGTATAGGTTACACTGCCAGTAACTGCACTAATTTGCCCTAAGTCTGAACTTTTAAAATAATAAGCAGCAGCTATACCAGCCGACCAACTTGTTTCTTGTTGATACGAAGCATGCGGTATTACAAAAACACTTTTGCGGCTTGCAATACTATCATCAGCATAAACACTAGTTGCTAATACTGATACAACGATTAGAAAAATCGAAATTCGTAGCATCATTGAACAAAAACGCAGCCATTCCAACAAAAAGCTGAAATGACTGCAAATATTTTGGATAATTTGTAGGCGCAAAATTAAACCTTAAACGGTCATTATTTCTTTTTCTTTAGCAGCCAACATATCGTCAACTTTTTTGATATATTTATCGTGAATTTTTTGAACAGAAGCTTCAGCGTCTTTTTCTACGTCTTCAGGTAAACCATCCTTCAACATTTTCTTTAATGTTTCGTTAGCTTCTCTACGAGCATTTCGAACTGAAATTTTGGCATCTTCGCCTTCAGAGCGCGCTTGTTTAGCAAGTTGTTTGCGTCGCTCCTCGGTTAAAGGTGGAATACTTAAACGAATAACTTCGCCATTATTCATAGGCATTATTCCAACTTCGGAGTTAATTAGCGCCTTTTCAATTGCACCAATAAGTCCTTTTTCCCAAGGCTGAACAGTAATTGTTTTAGCATCAGGCGTAGTGATAGTTGCAACATTTGAAATTGGAACAATTGAGCCATAATAATCGACTCTTACACCATCTAAAATGCGGATGTTTGCTTTTCCTGCTCGAATATGTGCTAACGACTCATCCAGAAACAACAAAGTGGCTTCCATATTTTCTTCGGCTTCGATCAGAATTGGTTTTACTTCTTGCATAATTATATTTTTAGTTGATTTTTCGTTTTTCTATAAGCTAATAAGTCACTACTAATTACGAACCAATGTGCCAATTTTCTCTCCATTCATAACTTTTTTCAAGTTTCCAATGGTATCCATATCGAACACATAAATAGGCATATTATTTTCCTTACACATGGTAGTGGCAGTTAAATCCATTACTTTTAGATTCTTATGATAAATCTCATCGTAAGTTATTTCGTCAAATTTTACAGCTTTAGGATCTTTTTCGGGATCAGCCGTATAAATACCATCAACACGGGTTCCTTTGAGCATTACATCAGCTTCAATTTCGATTGCACGTAATGAAGAACCTGTATCAGTCGTAAAAAATGGATTCCCTGTACCTGCTGAGAGTATAACAACTTCGCCATTTTCAAGACTTTGTACAGCCTTTTGTTTTGAGTAGAATTCACCAATAGGCTCCATGCGAATAGCTGTAAGAACACGTGATTTTACACCCAAAGCCTGCAACGCTGAATTAAGCGCTAAACTATTAATAACAGTAGCCAACATACCCATCTGATCACCTTGAACACGATCAAAACCTTTAGACGTTCCACTTAATCCACGAAAAATGTTGCCACCACCAATGACGATACCAACTTGAACACCCATTTGACTTATTTCAGCAATTTGTTGCGCATACTCGCCCAATCGCTTCTCATCAATTCCATACTGTTTTTCGCCCATAAGCGATTCGCCGCTTAACTTGAGCAATATACGTTTAAATGCTGCCATAAATTTCGGATAATTTAATCATTTCAATTTAGAACAAAATTAGAACATTTTCGTTTCATATGCAAATTGCTAAAAATGAAAAGGTATTATTCTTGAATAATGAACTAAAGAATAAAAAAGGACTTTAATTGGTTTTAGTCTATTTCGTTTACAATACCTAGCAACTCAGATTTAATTTGCTTTAAACGACTAACAATTTCTTGTTGCCTTTCTATGTATTCTTTCTTATGATTTAGTTGTTTTTTAGCACCATCAAGTGTAAGTTTTTTATCATCAACTAAAAACTTTATCGTTTTAATCAATTCAATATCTTCTTTGGTATAAAAACGGGTATTCCCTTTGTTACGTTTTGGTTTTAACTGTTTAAATTCCTTTTCCCAAAAACGCAAATTCGACTGATTAATTTCAAACATTTCAGCAACTTCGGAGATAGAATAGTACAGTTTTTCCATAATAATTTGCGTTATTTTAGAATTTTAATTTTTTGACCCGGACGAATCATGCTCCCTTTAATTCCATTCCATTGCTTTAGTTTCGATAGCGAAACACCATATTTATTGGCAATATAGCCAAGTGTTTGTCCACTTTTTACAGTATGATAGGTTACTCTATTACGGCCCGAATTACTTGGTGCGATTGGTTTCTTAGTCAATATCTCAGTCTCTTCACGACGGTTATTAAGTAGCGTATCAGCGTTGAAAGCAACAATTTCAGTATATTTTTCAGCAAATCCATTTGCATAATTCAATGGCAAACAAAGAGCATATGGTTTGATATTGCCAGGAATATAATCTTTTCTGTATTGAGGATTAAGCAAACGAATCTGCTCTATTGGCATATTCAACACATTGCTAATTTGTTCAAAATGCACCTTTTGGCGTATCATAATCGTATCAGTTACAACAGGCATCGACACCTTTGCTTTACAAATATTATGTTGATTCGCGAAATGAATTGAATAGTTGGCCGCGATAAAAATTGGAACATACCCCCTAGTTTCGGCTGGCAAAAAAGGATAAATAGCCCAATAATCTCGCTTGCCACCAGAGCGTCGGATGGCTTTATTTACATTACCAGGCCCACAATTATAGGCTGCAATAACTAAATGCCAATCACCATACATCGAGAACAAATCTTTTAAAAAGCGTACAGCCGCATAAGTCGATTTTATTGGATCCATTCTCTCATCGACCAGACTATTAACTTCAAGACCGTACATCCTTCCAGTTGGAATCATAAACTGCCAAAGACCAGCCGCCCCAACCCTCGAAATTGCAGTTGCATTTAATGCCGATTCAATAATTGGCAAGTATTTAAGTTCCAAAGGTAAGTTACTAGCTCCTAACGCTTGTTCAAAAATTGGAAAGTAATAATCACTCATACCCATCATAAACTCTAGCTGTTGCCTTTTTCGAACAGTATAAAGTTCAATAAAGTTACGTACCGAATTATTGTACGGCATTTCCATAATGCAAGGCATTTTAGAAAGTCGCAGTTTGTATATAGAATCCGAGATATTTACTGGAACATCCGAGCTTCGACAGTCGGATTTTTTAGAACGCTGAACTATCCACGAATGCAAAATATTATCAAGATTATTGTAGAACTCATTTGGTATAGCTATGGTAGTGTCTTTACCGTCTTCGCCAGGAAATTCGGTACCAGGAATATGCATTTGAGCAAAACCACCTAAAGGAATCGCCACAAGTAAAATTAGTATGTGTTTTAAATATTTATTCATCAAAAAAAATCATTAATTATATAGTTCACTCATCGTTAACATGGTAAAGTGAACAAACACTATGAGAGACAGGCAATTATTTCAAACTTAAACTAAACTGTAATCCAGGTTTATTTGATTGACCATACTCGTTTTTTAGTACAGCAGGGCGAATATGCATAGAAATATCAGGACTAATGTCGAAATCGAACAATTGAGCGTCAACGTACGCTTCGATCAGAGTAATTGCATAATAACCAACAGTAACAAATATACTTAAATCGCGATAGCGCCGATATTGATCATACGCCGACTTTAAAATTTGATCACTTAATTGAGCACCATTAGGTAAATCAAGAAAGCTATTTGTATTGTCATTCGAATCAATTTTATCAAAATAGGCTTTCTTGTATGTTTCGTAACGTGTAGAATTTAAAGTTATTGCATATGTACAGCCCAAAAAGCCAGCATAAACTATTGGTAATTTCCAGTAACTCTTGTTTACAATTTGACCATACCCAGGAATAATGGCTCCTAACCAAACCGCCTTTGCAGGATCAGGCTTGAAAGTGGGCACACTATCAACAGCTAAAGTATTCAACAAACTATCAGAAAGCACATTTTGCGCATTTACAAAAGATGCTTGAGTAGTATCAGCACGATATATCAAGCTATCGGTTGAAGTTTCGGCTGCATTTAGCAAACTAACAAATGATAGCAGCGCAAGGATTAGTGCAAATAAATACAGTTTCAATTGATTGAAATTAAATTTTATCAAATTTATCAAGAATTTTGGCAAGCTCCTCATCGGTTGTAAATGGAATACTAATTTTCCCCTTACCGTCGGTATTACAATTAAACTGTATTTTGGTGCCAAACAAATCGCTTAACCGCAACTTTATTTCATCAAATTCAGGCAGCGAAACAATCGGGTTTTTCTTTTTAACTTGCTTAGGAATAATACTTACACTACCGTCATAATTACGTACAATTTCTTCAACAGCACGCACAGAGTAACCATGCTCTAAGATCAATTCATACAATCGTAACTGAGCAGCAGGATCATTAATTCCTAAAATTGCACGAGCGTGCCCCATGTCTATTTTTTTGTTCTTAATACCCATCTGTATGTCAGCAGGAAGTCGGAGCAATCGCAAATAATTGGCAATAGTAGTTCGCTTTTTTCCAACACGTTCACTTAAACGCTCTTGCGTCAACTTATACTCCTCCATCAACCGATAAAAAGTAAGTGCAATTTCGATGGCATTAAGATCCTCACGTTGAATATTTTCAATTAAAGCCATTTCCATTACTTGCTCATCAGCCGCCGTTTTTATATATGCAGGTATGGTACGCAAACCAACCAATTTAGACGCTCTATAGCGTCGTTCGCCAGCAATAATAAGGTAAGTTCCATTTTCGTTTTTACGCAAAGTAATTGGCGAAATAACGCCAAGTTCACGAATCGAAGTTGCAAGCTCTGTCAGCGTATCTTCGTCGAAATGCAAACGAGGTTGGTGTGGATTTGCCGAAATAAGGTCTAAATCAACTTCGCTAATCGACGATGATCCACCAGTAGTAATATTTTCTGTATCAATTAATGCTCCTAGCCCTCTGCCAAGTCCTGTTATGTTTTTTGCCATAAAAATTTACTATTGCCCATTCCACATTTCTAATTTTAACGTAGGGCTTAAAAAAGAATGTAATGTATTTGTATGATTTTAAATATTTTATTTCCCATTGCGAACTAAAAGTTCTTTGGCTAAATCCATGTAATTTGTTGATCCTTTAGATTCCGAATCGTACAACAACACTGGTTTACCATGACTTGGAGCTTCACTTAAACGTACGTTACGCGTTATAGCTGTATCAAAAACCATTCCTTCAAAATGCTTTTTCACTTCATTATAAACCTGATTAGCTAAACGCAAACGATTATCATACATCGTCAACAAGAAACCTTCTATCTCCAACAAGGGATTTAATTTGCTTTTGATTATTTTTATTGTATTAAGCAACTTGCTAATTCCTTCGAGTGCAAAATATTCGCACTGAACAGGTATAATTACAGAATCGGATGCCGTTAAAGCATTTACAGTAATTAGACCTAACGAAGGAGAACAGTCAATTAAAATATAATCGTAATCAGGCTTTAACGGTCTTAAAAGCTTGTGCATAACATGTTCGCGCGAATCCATATTGAGCATTTCAATTTCGGCCCCTACAAGATCAATATGTGATGGCAACACAAATAAATTTGTCACCTCAGTTGGCTGAATAGCTTGCACAGGTGGCACACCGTCAATAAGGCATTCGTATATAGTGAACTCAAGAGTTCGAATATCGATACCCAAACCCGACGATGCATTTGCTTGAGGATCGGCATCAACCAACAATACTTTTTGTCCTAACGAAGCGAGCGAAGCAGCCAGATTAATAGCTGTAGTTGTTTTCCCAACCCCACCTTTCTGATTTGCTAAGGATATAATTCTGCCCATTATGTTGTTTTTTTATAAAATTCAAAAACCTATAACTATCTATGATAAAATGCTCTAAGAAACTATCACATATGTAAAAGAAACAATCAACCCTAGTTGCAGCAAAGCATTTTTACCGAATCACAAAGATATGAAATTAAATTCACCCATTCAAGTCCTAAAAAATGGAATAAGATTTTTTAAGTGTATTATTCGGGCACAATTTCCAATCATAATCGGCTAACATTTCATTAACTTATCAAAAAACAATTTATTGTGCTAACAATACCCTAATAGCAAAAACTAGTGATCAATAATTCAAAACAAGCATCACGCCGAAAATCGCACAAACAAAACATATTAATCGAACTGAAATTAACATGAAATTGACAAAACTATTGCAACCACAATATCAATCAGCCGCAAAATAAAAGTCCGAAGTATTTAATCTTTACTTTAAATAAAGAAACACAAGATCTGAACCAATAAAAATGCAAAACTAGAATAATCAATCATTTTTTTTTAAAACCGCAACAGTTAAAATTCGATTCTACAAAAGCAGAACTATTATTTGTACTAAATTATAGTATATTTGTTTTTCAAAAACTCAAACACATTTGAAAATAAAACACAATTGAACATGCGTATATCGTTAATACAAGACACCATTATTTGGGCAAACAAAGAGTCAAATTTAGCAAATTTAGAAATGCAGCTTAGCACTTTGAGTGGAAAAACAGACCTAGTAGTACTTCCTGAAATGTTCAGCACAGGCTTTTGCACCGACCAACCACAATTGGCCGAAGATATGCAAGGTAAAACAATTAGCTATTTGAAAACCTTTGCCAAAAAGTTCAACACCGCTATTGTAGGAAGCTTTATCGCATCGGATAATGGTTTGCTTTTTAATAGAGCATTTTTCGTTTTCCCTGACGGTAGAACTGAACATGCAGACAAAAGACATCTATTTAGTGTTGGTGGCGAGAATAAACATTTTGCAAGTGGGAATAAAAAACTAATAGTGAATTATTGCGGATTTAACATCTCACTTTTAGTCTGTTACGACATTCGCTTTCCTGTTTGGTCTCGCAACATTAAGAATGAATACGACCTACTGATATACGTTGCCAACTTCCCCGAAAACAGAATAAATAATTGGGATATACTACTACAGGCACGTGCAATTGAAAACCAATGTTATGTATGCGGGGTGAATCGCATTGGCAGCGACGAACTTGGAATAAACTACAATGGGCACTCTGTTTTGCTAGATTACTTAGCCAAACCAATAGTCGAATGTACTGAAGGAGCTGCAGAAATAAAAACCGCTTCGATCGACAAAAATAAATTAATAAATTTCAGAGAAAAAGCTCCTTATTGGAAAGACGCAGACACTTTTGAAGTAAAAAAGTAATTAACATAGTTAGATGGAAATAAAAAAGCCCTACAATAATTGTAGGGCTTCAATGTGGGCGTTGACGGATTCGAACCGCCGACCCCTCCGATTGAAATCGGAGTGCACGAACCAGCCGAGCTAAACACCTGACTTTAAAATTAAAGATTCAATGTATTTTCTACTTTTTTGCGATTTAATATATAGCTCATCCTTTACAGCTTCCTGTTTTGTGGTATCCTTGAAATATATTTCAAGACCCAAGGCATTCCAGGCTTCGTATATTTGCTTCGGCCTGAATTGTGCCTTTGGAGTCGATCGTCAATATTACCAGTTGGGCCAACATAATATATATCGAGCTTGGAAGAGTAGATAATATATGTAAAAAACATAGTTAGATAAAATATAAAAGCCCTACATCATTTGTAGGGCTTCAATGTGGGCGTTGACGGATTCGAACCACCGACCCCTCCGATTGAAATCGGAGTGCACAAACTAGCCGAGCTAAACACCCGACTTTAAAATTAAAGATTCAATGTATTTTCTACTTTTTTGCGATTTAATATATA
>Ga0209398_1000298_pt1 | contig 32571 bp, 24 predicted proteins | sample AshMeaBigSpring_FD_184125 | JGI IMG/M metagenome (GOLD analysis project Ga0209398, IMG submission 184125) | Groundwater microbial communities from Big Spring, Nevada to study Microbial Dark Matter (Phase II) - Ash Meadows Big Spring (SPAdes)... | ecosystem: Environmental > Aquatic > Deep...
CCGCCTTACTGGCGCAGCGGCTGGGCGTGCCGGTCATCGAGATGGTGGCACGGCGGGGGCAAGGAGTCGACCTGCTGAAGACCGCGGTCGCGGAATCGCTGGAGGCACCGGCCTGGCTGCCACGGATAGTCTGGCCGGATTGCGTGACGCGCGGATGCGAGATGCTGCGCAACGGGCTGAAGTCGCTTGGAGAATCGCAGGTTTCCGAGGCCGAGGCGCTGCGTGTTCTCTTCGACCGGAACAGCTGCTTTGCCAGCTGCATCGACGCGCGGGCTTCCTTTGAGGGGCTTGTAACGACTGCGCACGAGGGGCTCCGCAGCGGGGGGTTCAGCCCTGGCTCGGCGGAGGCGGTGCTCCACTACCGCCACATCGAAAAAATCCTTGAAGGCGTTGTAGTGGCGGAGGGTCCGATTGCAAGGACGCACGAGTCGGTCGACGCCATTCTGCTGCACCGGTTCTGGGGGATGCTGATCTTTCTCGGCGTGATGTATCTGGTGTTCCAGAGCCTCTACAGCTGGGCCGGGCCGCTCATGGACCTGATTGATTCCGGCACGTCGTGGGTCAAGGACATGGCCGCTCCCGCGCTGGCCCAGTCGCCGGTGCTGCAGAGCCTGATCTGCGACGGGATCATCGCAGGGGTGGGGGGAGTCCTGATTTTTCTCCCGCAGATTCTCATCCTGTTTTTCTTCATCGGGCTGCTGGAAGACACCGGCTACATGGCCCGGGCGGCCTTCCTGATGGACAAGCTTTTCAGCTGGTGCGGGCTGAACGGAAAGAGCTTCGTGCCGCTCCTCTCGAGCTATGCGTGCTCGATCCCCGGCGTGATGGCGGCCCGGACGCTGGAAGACCCCAAGGCGCGGCTCACGACGATCCTGATGACGCCGTTCATGAGCTGTTCGGCGCGCTTGCCTGTTTACATCCTGCTCATCGGGACGTTCATCGAGCCGGTTTACGGTCCATGGGCGGCCGGGTGCGCGCTGTTCCTGATGCATTTCATCGGGGTTGCCATCGCGCTCCCGCTGGCCTGGGTGATGAACCGCTTCATCCTCCGCATCAAGGCCCAGCCGTTCATTCTCGAGATGCCCGATTACCGGGTGCCTACGCTGCGGAATGTTTTCCAGCGCATGTGGGAGCGCGGGCGCGAATTTGTGATTCGTGCGGGGACCGTCATTCTGGCTTTCTCGGTCATCATCTGGGCTTTGCTCTACTTCCCGCGTGACGCTTCGGTCGCCGAAAAGACCCGTGCGGCATTTATCCAGGCCGAATCGACTACGCTGCCGCCAGCGGAGGTCACCGCTGCACTTGAGGATTCCGACTCGAAACTCTCGGCCGCACTCGAGCACAGGATCGAATCCGCCTACATTGAGCACAGCTATCTCGGGATGATTGGCAAGGCTGCACAGCCGGTCTTTGACCCGGCCGGCTTCGACTGGAAAATCACGGTCGGCGTCCTGTCGAGCTTTCCCGCGCGCGAGGTTATCATCGCAACGCTCGGGATCATCTACAACCTCGGGGCCGAGGTCGACGAGGGCTCGGACGATCTGCGATCGGTGCTCAAGCGTGAGAAGTGGACATCCGGACCCAGGGCCGGACAGCCGGTCTACACGCTTCCTGTCGTCATCGGGCTTATGGTTTTCTTTGCGCTCTGCATGCAGTGCGGCGCCACGGTCGCGATCATCTCGAAAGAGCTGAACTGGAAATGGGCGGCCGCATCGTTTTTCGGCATGACCACGATTGCCTGGCTCTGCGCCGTCGCCATCTACCAAGGCAGCCGGCTTTTCTCATGAGCAACTCGATCATCGACTTTTTGGCAGTCGGCTTGATCGTGGCGGCGGCCGCTGCCTATCTCGTCTATCTGTCGTTCAAGCGCCTGCGCGCAAGAAAGCGTCCCGGCGGTTGCGGGGGAGGTTGCTCCTGCGCGATGAAGAAGCCTGGAGGACTTCCCGGCGGGGCAGTCAGAAGTTAAACGACATGCTGGCCCCGGCATAGGCAGCCGGACCAGCGTTCACTGCGACATCCGGCTCATCGTAATCGAACCGCCGGAAGAGAGAGGATCCGGCCTCGACGCTGAAGCGCGCATGCTTTCCGGCTTTGTAGGCGACGCCGATCCCGGCCTGGACGTCCATGTAGCTGAGCCATTGATTGTTCAGGCTGGAGTCGCCCGAGGATTGGCCGAGGGTGTCGCTGGTGCGGAAGCGCGCGGCCCGGAAATTTCCGGCCCCGTAGAGGACCCAGCTGTCGGTGAGCGCGTATTCAAGCGAGGCCTTCGGGAACGTACCGTTGAATTTCCATTTGTCGTTGATCTGCCAGATCGCCCCGACGTAGGGGAGGACCGGAAACTCGAACTGAGGCTGCACGCTCACCCCGGCAAAGACGGTCAGCGACTTCGAAAACCGGTAGCCCACGGTGGCGCGCACGTTGTAAACCAGATCGTCCCATGTGATATCATCGAAGTCGCTCGCTATCCCGGGGACAAAATCCGCGCGCACCAGCCAGCCGCTGCCAAAACGGAACTCAGCGCCAATCCCGGCAAAGACGGTCATCATCCGGTTCGGGATGATCCCGGAGGAGTTCTGTGCGCTGAACCAGTATTCCTCCCAGCCGACCAGCCACCGGGCGGAAAAGGCCTGCGAGATGTTAAACGTTTCGTTGAACGTCGCCCGCACGCTCGTGCTGCTGATCTTGCCGGCATCGACCGAGCCGGTGAAATTCGCCGGCGCGGAGAAATTGAAGTCTGTGTCGAAGCGGGATTCGACGGCCGGGCGGGCAGGCGGACCGGCGGCGACCACGGATTTGTCAGGTGTTCCTGCGAAGAGTGCCGGGGCAGGGAGGGAGGCGAAGGCTACGGCCGCGAGTACGATCGGGCGGGGGAGTTGGGACAGGAGGAGGTGCATGCGAGTGCCGACATTCGTCCGGCGCCTGCCGGCTGGCAAGTCGGAAGAGAAAAATCGCAGCTTGCCAACAAAGGTGGTTGCCCGCGTATGGTGGCCGCGTGTTTCAGGTAATTTTTAACAAGATCAGCGCCGCCGAGATGGCCGCGCTGCCGAAGGATCTCCAGCTCGACCTGCTGGCGGAGTTTCATTTTCTTCCCGAAGACCTCGATGCGCTGGATACCGAGCGGTTCGGCCGGGTCGCGCGCGACGGGCGCACGCTGCACCGCTACCGCGCCAAAGATTACCGGATCTATTTCGAGCGCCATGCCGAAGGCCTCCTCATCCACCGGGTCCTGCACAAGAACACGATCCGCGACTTTCTCTTCCGCTCGAACCTGCCGCTCGATGACGAGGACGAGGGGCTCGCGGGCACCAAGGACTTTTGGAACCTCATCCGCGAAGCCGAGGAGGCACGGAAGTGAACCTTTTTTCCAGCGAGGCCGAGCGCCGCATGGCGTTCCCGATCGCTGAGAAAACGATTTTCCTCGCCCATGCGGGGGTGACGATCCTTCCGCGGTGCGCGGCGGATGCCATGCAGGCACACGCCGCGGCAAGCTGCTCCCAGCACCAGGAGTTCGGGGATGTCCTGCGCGACGTGTCGCGTGCGCGCATGACCTGTGCGGCGGCCATCGGCAGCAATGCGGACGAGATCGCGTTGCTCGGACCGACATCGCTCGGCCTCAGTCTTTTTGCCAACGGGATTGAGTGGTCACCTGGCGACGAACTGGTCTGCTACGGCGACGATTACCCGTCGAATGTCTATCCGTGGACAGCCCTGGCTGCGCGCGGAGTTGTAATCAAGCGGCTTTGCCCGGCGGCCCCTGGCCGGATCACGCCTGAGCTCGTGGCCGAAGCGCTCACGCTGCGCACGCGGCTCGTCGCGCTGGCCTCCTGCCATTTCTTGACCGGATGGAAAATCGATATCGATGCAATCGGACGCCTGCTCCGCGCACGCGGAGTGCTGTTTTCCGTCGATGCGATCCAGACCGTCGGCTCCGCACCCTTCAGCGTCGAGCACGTTGACTTCCTGAGCGCAGACGCGCACAAGTGGATGCTCGGACCACTGGCCATCGGCATCGTCTACGTCGCAAGGCGCAACTTCGAAGCCTGCCGTCCGACCCTGCTCGGGGCCTGGAACGTCCGGTCGCCGGATTTCGTTGCCCAGGAGGAAATCGTATTCGAAGAGACCGCCCGCCGCTACGAGCCGGGCGTGTTGAATATTGCCGGCATCTACGGGATGAAGGCGAGCCTCGCGATGCTGCTGGGATACGGGTTGGACCGGATCGAGGCTTCTATTCTCGACGTGAGGGATTACCTGCAGGGCCTCCTGCGCGAGAGGGGATTTGAATTTCTCTCTCCGGACGAGTCCGAGCCGCTCCGCTCGGGAATTCTGACAGCCCGCCATCCCCGTCAGGATCCCGGGGAGATGTTTGCAAAGCTTGAGGCCGGCGGCGTGACCGCCTCGCTGCGGTCGCTCCGCGACGGCTCGCGGTGGCTGCGCTTCAGCCCGCACTTTTACAACACGCGCGAGGAAATGGACCGGGTCGCCGGAATTCTCTGAGCGCGTCCCACCTGGAAAGTTTCGGATGGAACCCCAAGGCCTTTTCCTTTAGCGTACCTGAAACGTTATGCGTGCGTTCCCCGTCAGGCTTCTCCTCCTCATCCTCGTGGCCGAAAGCGTTTGCAGCGGGTCACTACTGGCTCAGTCCAAAGCTGCGGCCGATGCCAACGAGGCGGCCTACGCCCTTTTTCTAAGCGGCGACCATGCGGGGGCGGCGGCCGCCTACGAGAAGGTTCTTGCCGACTACCCAACCGACCTGGTCGTGCCAACGGCTGCGATCCAGCTGGCATTCGCCCAGTTTTTCCTCGGTGATTACGAAAAGGCCCACACCACGTTGGCCAAGGCGATGTCAGGCCCCCCATTGCCTCCCGAGCAGGCGCAACTCGCCGACAGCTTTCTTCCGCAGATCCTCTCCTCAAAGGCGTCCGCCATGCCGCCCGGCGATCCGCAGCGTAAGTCCGTCTTCGAGGATGCCGCAAAAAAATATTCGGCATTCATCGCCAAATACCCTCAGTCGCCGGACATGGAGGCCGCCATTTACGGGCGTGCGGTGGCGAACTTCCAGGTTCAGGCGCTCGACAAGGTCGTCGAGGACATGCAGGCGAACATCAAGAGGTTTCCGCAGAGCGGCAGCATCTCGGGTAGCAAGGACCTGCTGGCGCTTACCCTAGCCACGCAGGGCAGCGCGGAACTCATGAAGGATTCCGGCGACAAAGCCAAAGGGCTGGCTCTCCTTGGACAGGCCGAGGATCTCCTGCGCCAGATCATCGCGGACAAAAAGGACATCGCCATGATGAACGACGCCTATTTCCAGATCGGCGAAGTCCTGTTCACGCGGGCGGCCTTCAGCCCGGAATCCGAGCGGGCGGCGCTGTTTCAAAAGGCAATGGACGCCTACCGCTCGGTCCTGCCGAAGGAGGCGATCGTCGCCATGCAGCGGGAAAAGCTCGCGGCATTCCCCGCCCGGAAAGCGGATGCGCTCCGCTCGAATAACAGCGCGCTCAAGAAGCAGCTCGACAAGGACAACGAAAGGGAACTCCGCAAGCTTCAGGAGATCAGCATCAAGCCTGACCAGATCGCAGCCGCCGTCCTCAAGATGGGCGAGATCTTTTTCAACACCCAAAGCTACAACGAGGCTCGTGTGCTGCTCGGACATGCGAACCCGTTTCTCACGGGATCCGATGAGAAAATGCGCGCTCTCTACTTCACCGCGATGACCTACGCGCTCCAGAACGCCCGGGAAAGGGCGGCCGATGCCTACAAGCAGTTCATGGCTGCCTACAAGGCGAACCCGCTCGCCGAAAACCTCCCGTTTGCGATGGGGAACATGTGCCTCATGCTCGGCGACCCGGCCGAGGCGATCCGCTACTTTGAAGAGTCGCTGGCGAAGTATCCGAAAGGGCGGCTGTCCGGGCTCTCTGTTGTCAGCAAGGCCCAGGCCGAGGCCGCACTGAAGAAATATGCCGACGCGCAGGCGACATTCGAACGGTTTCTCTCTCATAACCCGTCGCCGGAGGTGGCGATCGTCGCGCAGTTCGGGCTTGCCGGCATCCACAAGGATACCGGTCGCTGGGATAATGCGCTTGTCGCCTACCAGGCAGTGAAGGACAAGTTTCCCGGGACCACGCAGGCGATCGAATCAGATTACTGGATCGCCATCTGCACCCAGCAGAAGGGCGACCAGGCTGCTGCTATCCCGCTGCTGGAAGCGTTTATCAAAGCCCACCCGGACCACGCAATGACCCCGCTTGCCATCTATGCTCTGGGCTCGGCTCAGCTTGCGCTCGGCAAGAAGCAGGAGGGCATCGAGACGATGGCCATGCTGGCAGAGAAATATCCAGACAGCCTGCCCGCCCCCTATTCCTACATCACGCGGGCGCAGGCGCTTGAGAAACCCGAGGAGGTTGATGCCCTCCTCAAGAAGTTCCTCGCAAAGTATCCGCAAAACCCGTCGGTGTATTTTGCCTACGGCCTGCTCGCCAGGAACGCCGTGAATGCCTCGAAGCCGGAGGAGGCGATCGCGCAATATTCGGAATTTGCAAAAAAATATCCGGATGACCCGAAGGCCCCGGAGGCGCTGGTCAGGGTCTCCGAGCTCCAGCGTGGCCTTGCCGAGCGCATGGCGATGAACTATGCATCCCTCAGTGCCGGCGACCAGGCGGCCTGGAAGAAGGCCGTCGAGACATCTGTCGCTACCGCCGAGGACATGCTCGCGCGCTACCCCGCAAGCCCGGAATTTTCCACCGGGCTTCAGTCGCTGATGGCCTCTCAACGGCTGCTGCTGCGCGCGCAATTGAAGGACGGCCCCGCCATTGAGGCTTATCTGCAGGAACTGGCTGACAAGTGCCCGGAGGCGGCCGGCAAAAGCAAAATCCTCTTTGCGCTCGCAGGATTTATCTCCGAGAAGGATAAGACCAGGGGGCTCGCCAAGCTCAACGAGGCATTCAATCCCGCAGTGATCTACTCGCCTGCGGATCTTGACGCCTACGGGCTGGCGCTTGTTGCCACCGGTAAGTTTGACGAGGCCGCCGCGGTCTTCCAGAAGCTCGCCAACGACTACCCGGTCCCGCAGGGAATTGCGGCATCGCAGGCTCCGCCAACTGTGCAGGAGGCCCAGGCGACGGCGCTCTTCGGCCTTGGCTCGATCGCGCAGCAACAAAAGCGCGTTGCGGAGGCAGGCAAGCTTTTCCAGCAACTCAAGTCGACCTATCCTTGGTCGCCCAAAGTTCTTGAGGCGGACTACGGCATTGCCGATTCGCTGCGCGCCGAGGGCAAGCTCGACGAGGCGCTGCAGCTTCTCCCGGCGATCATTCGTGCCCCGAATGCCACCGCCGAGCTCCGCGCGAACTCAATGCTCCTCGGCGGGTTCATCATGAAGGAGAAGATGAAGACCGCGACTGATGCCAAAAAGAAGGACGAGTTCCGCGGAGCGGCGATCGACTATTTCACCAAGATCGCGCAGTTCTACGCGGGGGTTCCCTCCGCCGCCGCCGCAGGGCTCTGGGAGGGCGGACAACTGCTCGAGCAGCAGGCAGCCGACAGTGCCGATCCGAAATTTAAGGCACAACAACTCTCCCGGGCCAAGGCCTGCTTCACCCAGCTCACCAAGGATTTTTCAAACAGCGAGTTTGCGCCGAAAGCCCAGGCGCGCCTCGCAGCCCTCGGAGGCGCGTGAAAAAATCAGCCGCCGCAGCGGAATTGCTTGCGCGACTCCCCGATATCTATCCCAACGCCCACTGCGAGCTGGATTTCGGGAACCCCCTCGAACTTCTCGTGGCCACCATGCTTTCGGCGCAATGCACGGACAAGCGCGTGAACATGGTCACTGCCAGCCTCTTCAAGCGCTGCAAATCGGTCGACGACTATGCGGCAATTCCACAGGAGGAACTTGAGACCATCATCCATTCGACAGGATTCTTCCGGAATAAGGCAAAAAACATCCGCTCCATGGCGGCCATGCTGAACGCACGACATGGAGGCGTGGTCCCGCAAACTCTTGAGGGGCTCGCGGCTCTTCCCGGGGTTGGACGCAAAACGGCGAATGTCGTCCTGGGAAATGCCTTTGGCATCAATGCGGGCGTTGTCGTGGATACCCATGTGGCGCGGTTGTCCAAGCGGCTCGGGCTCACGAAACATGCCGATCCGGTAAAGATCGAGGGCGACCTCGCCGCGCTCTTCCCGCGGGAGTGCTGGACCGATCTGAGTCACTGGCTCATCTTCCACGGGCGCCGTCGCTGCCCAGCCCGCAAACCGGACTGCGCGAACTGCGAACTCCAGGACATCTGCCCGTCGGCCGGAAAGGCCTCAACCGGGCAACAAGCCTCAGCAGCTGGCCTATGAACGAAATCGTTGCTTTCATTTTCAAGAACCAGTGGATGGTTTTTCTGACAACAACCGTTCTCCTGGTTTCACTCGCCGAAGCCGGATTCCGCAGCGGATTCCGGCTTTTCGTGACCAGGGATGAGCAGCGCAAAAGCCAAATCGGGACGATCCAGGGAGCAATCCTCGGAATGCTTGCGTTGCTGCTCGGGTTCACGTTTTCCATGGCCGTGGGTCGGTACGAAAACCGCCGGGACCTTGTTCTGCAGGAGGCAAACTCCATCGGCACAACATTCCTGCGCGCGTCCCTTTTGCCCGCAGAGCATAAAATCCAGGTCGAGAACCTGCTGAGGCGCTACGTCGACACACGGCTGGATTTCTTCGCTGCCGGCCGTGACGATTCCCACGTTTTGAAAGCCGAGAGCGAGTCCGCCCGGCTCCAGCGCGAACTGTGGTCCCATGCCGTCGTAGCCACCAGGGAAGTGCCGACCGCGATTACGGCGACATTTATCACCTCGCTCAACGAGACGATCGATCTGGATGAGTCGCGGCTGACGGCATTCCGCTCGCGGGTGCCGGCGGCCGTATGGCCGCTTCTACTCGTCGTGGCCGGGGTGGGCTGTTACGCGACCGGCTATGGCGCAGGCGCGAGCGGCGCACGCACGGTTTTTTCCAACCTGATGCTTCCTCTGCTGCTTGCCTTCGTTGTCACCATTATTGCGGACTTCGATCATCCGCGACACGGACTGATCAGTATCAGCCAGCAGCCGATGCTCGATCTCAAGTCTAACCTTGCCGTTCCGGCAGCGAGTCCGGCATCCGGCGGTGTCAGGCCATGATTTCCAGATCGTGCTGATTGCTTTGGCAGCAATCCGGCCCGGCTTACATCCACGGGTTCAAGGCCTGCGGGCAAGACCCGGCGTGTCGGCCGGTGTTTTCCCTGTCAATAATTCTGTCCGAATCTCGATTCTTTGCTCATATTTTCCGCATGCACATCCCCAAGGCACTTATCACCGCAGCTGGCCGTAACCAGAGGCACCTGCCGCTCCAAACCGTTGTTGACCGGGAAGGTTACCCGCGATCCGTCCTCAGCCAGCTCATCGAGGAGGCGGTTTCGGCGGGCATCGAGGCGATCGGGATCGTGGTCAGCCCGGGGGATGCCGAGCTTTACCACCGGGCGGCAGGGGAGCATGCTCAGCGACTGACGTTCATCGAGCAGACCGAGCCACGCGGCTATGGCGACGCGATTTATTGCGGGCGCGAATTTCTGGGCGGCGACAACTTCCTTCTCATGGTGAGCGACCACCTCTATATCAGCCGAGATCCGTCACGTTCCTGCGCCCGGCAGCTCGTCGACTTTGCAATCGGCGAGCGGTGCGCGACAAGCGCGGTCCAGTCGACCCACGAGAGCAATCTTTCGTCGTTCGGCGCCGTGGGCGGGCGCCTCTTTGACGGGCGGACAGGAATTTACGAAGTCGAGCGCGTTATCGAAAAGCCGACACCCACCCAGGCCGAGCAGGAACTGATTGTTCCGGGGTTGCGGGTCGGGCATTACCTCTGCTTTTTCGGCATGCACGTGCTGACACCCAACGTGCTGGATGCGCTCGGGCGGATGCTGGCCGATGCGGCAGACCCGAAGTCGATCAGCCTGGCGTGCGCCTTGGACGCTCTCGACGGAAAGGAACGCTATCTTGCTGCGGAGCTGGCCGGACGGCGCTTTGATCTTGATGAACGCTACGGTCTGCTGACAGCGCAGCTGGCATTGGCACTCGACGGCGGCCAGCGTTCCGAGATCCTCGCGCAAATCGTCTCGCTCCTCGCAGACATCCAATGAGCGCCGAAGCCACCCAACGGTTCCTCGACACCATTGTCTCCGGCGATGCGAACGTCCGGGATGTGTCGATCGAAGACCTGACCGCCGGGCTGGATGCGGAGCAGCTCTGGGATGCCTGCCTTGCGCTTGACCGGTTCCGCCGATCAGCAGCCAACCTTTATGAGCGCGTGCGCGCTCTCTTTTTCCTCCATGCCATCTGCCGGTTTTACCTGCCGCCGCTCCTTGGCAGACGCGCCCCCGGGCGGATCTCTGCAAGCGCGCACGGGCACATGCTTGACCGCCGCTTTCCCGAGGCGATCGATGACCTGCTTGCAGCGACCGAGGGAGGGATTCCTGACGACGCGATTGCCAGCGGACTCGAGCAGGCGTTCTACCAGCTCGGCCTCCAGAACCTTGCCGACCAAGTTCGGCGGAGCGTCCGCTCGGTGCGGGGAAACCAGTGGATGTTCCGATGCGGACATCCGGCCACCCATCCCTTGCGCATTCACCCGGCATTGGCTGCACGCGAGGACTCCTCGCCCTTTCCGATCCTCCACGAACGCACCGCAGTCCGCATGGACCTCTCGCACAGCTCGTGGAGCGATATTTTCTTCCTCGGAATGGATTTTCCCGAGGGAGCACGCGTCCTCAACGTTTCGATCGACCTCGCGCTGGACGGTAGCGAAAGCGAGCCCGAGCCGCCGGTGGCAGCGGCCTTCCGCGTCATCGATGAGCCGGTGATCCGGCTGACAAGCGTCGATCTCGGCGCAACGGCGGACATCTCCGAACTCGGCGAGATGTTTCATTTTGCCAAGGACTACCTCGGTCTCCTGAAAGCTGCGGTGATCGCTTCCGGCATCGTGCCGATCGGCATGGAGGGCTCTGGAACCAAACTCGAAGATCTGCTCCAACGCGTGCTTGGACCCGGCAAGGGCTTTGAACTCGTCAGTACGGTGAACAATATTCCGAAGGGCTCGCGCCTGGCCGTCTCGACAAACCTTCTGGGTGCACTCATTGCCGCCTGCATGCGCGCCACCCGGCAGACCGCATCGCTGACCGGCCCCCTTCTTGAAGCTGAGCGCCGGATCGTGGCCGCGCGGGCCATTCTGGGTGAATGGCTCGGCGGCTCGGGGGGCGGATGGCAGGACTCCGGCGGTGTCTGGCCCGGGATCAAGGTCATCAGCGGCTGTAAGGCCGCGGCGGACGATCCGGAAAACGGGATCAGCCGCGGCCGCCTGCTGCCAGTTCACCGGATCCTTGGAACCGATGAGGTGAGCGATGAGACCCGCCGCAAGCTGCAGGACAGCCTTGTGCTTGTCCATGGGGGCATGGCTCAGAATGTCGGCCCGATCCTGGAAATGGTCACCGAGAAATATCTTCTGCGCTCGCAGAAGGAATGGATCGCGCGAGCTGATTCGATGCGGATGTTTGACGAGATTCTTGACGCGCTCCGCCAGGGCGACATCCGCGCGCTCGGCGACCTCACGACCCGGCATTTTTTTGGACCGCTCCAATCGATCGTCCCGTGGGCCACCACGCTCTTCACCGAAAAGGTTATCGCCTCGGCGCGCGAGGAATTCGGCGAGCATTTCTGGGGATTCTGGATGCTGGGCGGCATGTCGGGCGGAGGCATGGGATTTATTTTTCACCCCGCCCACGCCCCGCGCGCCCGCGTGCGGATGCGGGAGATTCTTTCCTCTGCGAAGCGGGAGCTGGAGCACGCGCTGCCGTTCGCCATGGAGCCGGTCGTCTACCGATTTGCGATTAATGAAAACGGTTCGACCGCTGACCTCCTGTGTGACAGGCAGGCGCTCATGCCGCCATCCTACTACCCGCTCATGATCCCGACGCTGCTGCGGGCCGACCCGCGGACGCTTCCCGCCGCGCGCCGGATCGAGGCCGGCCTCTACGGCGCGCGCGCGGCTGTCGACGAGCACATGCGCCGGACGATTGAGCCTCTGGTGCGCAACCTCCTGCCTCAGGACGACCGCTCGGCCTCGCAGGACCAGGGTTCGCTCGACGAACTCCTCTCGCGCTACGGGTTTGACACGGAAGCCCACGAGAAGATCCGCTCCGACCTCCGCTCCGGGCTAACCGGCCTCGCACAGAACCGGCTTCCGGCAACCACGGTGATCCGGGATGTGAATGCCGGGGAAATTTTCCACTCAGAACGCGACGCCACGGATGCCGACCGGCAGTCGGGTGCAGATGCGCTTGCGCGCGGCGAGCTGGCGATCGTCTCACTTGCTGCCGGAGCAGGAAGCCGGTGGACCGAGGGCGCCGGCGTCGTCAAGGCGCTCCACCCGTTTTCGAAGCTGGCGGGACGCCACCGATCCTTCATCGAGACGCACCTCGCCAAATCGCGCCGGACCGGACGCGAATCGGGAGTTCTGCCGGCCCACGTCTTCACCACGAGCTACCTCACCCACGGGCCGATCGATGATTGCCTGCGCGTAAACGAGAACTACGGATATAACGGTCCGCTGAAGCTATCCTTCGGCCGTTCGATCGGACTGCGCCTGATCCCGATGGTGCGCGATCTGCGGTTCTCCTACGAGGAAATGCGCCACCAGGTGCTTGACGAGCGCAAACAAAAGATGAGGGAAAGCATCCAGCAGGCGCTGATGAACTGGGCTAGAGACGCGGGCGAGGGGACCGACTACAGGGACAACCTTCCTTCTCAGTGCCTCCATCCAGTAGGCCACTGGTTCGAAATTCCCAACCTCCTCCTCAACGGAACCCTGCGCGACCTCCTCTGCGAGCGGCCGCAGCTCCGCACGATTCTGCTCCACAATATCGACACCGTCGGCGTCAACGCGGATCCGGCGATCCTTGGACTCCACCGGCGGGGCGGAGGTGCGCTCACCTTTGAGGTCATCGCCCGCCGGATCGATGACCGCGGCGGCGGACTCGCCAAGGTCGGAGGAAAAATCCGCCTCGTTGAGGGCCTCTCGCTACCACGCGAAGAGGATGAATACGGCCTTACGTATTACAATACTCTCACCACCTGGATCGAAATCGACCGACTGCTGGAGCTCTTCGGCCTTGACCGTACCGCGCTCGATGACCCGGCCCGAACGGCCGCCGCCGTCCGGAAGTTTGCGGCACGGCTCCCAACCTACATCACGCTCAAGGATGTCAAAAAGCGCTGGGGACACGGCCACGAGGACGTGTATCCGGTTTCCCAGTTTGAAAAACTCTGGGGCGACATGACCGCGATCGACGATGTCCCTTCCGCATTTGTTGTCGTTCCCCGCCTGCGCGGCGCACAGCTGAAGGCCCAGGCGCAGCTCGACGGCTGGCTCCGCGACGGCTCCGCCGCCTACGTGGAATCCCTGGGTGACTGGGGCTGAACTCATCGGACGACTCATCATGGAACAATACCACCGCCTCCTGCGCCATGTTCTTGAAAACGGAAAATTCAAATCCGACCGCACTGGCACCGGCACGTATTCGGTATTTGGAGCCCAGGAGCGCTTTGACCTGCGTTCGAACTTCCCGCTTCTCACGACAAAAAAACTCCACCTGCGCTCGATCATTTACGAACTTCTCTGGTTTCTGAAGGGCGAGACGAATGTCGCATACCTCCGCGAAAACAAAGTCACCATCTGGGACGAGTGGGCGGATGCCAATGGCGACCTCGGACGCGTTTATGGCGCCCAGTGGCGCAGCTGGCGCGGCCCGGACAGCACTGTCGTTGATCAGATCGCGGATGTCATCAGCCAGATCCGAACGAACCCGGACAGCCGCCGCCTGATTGTCTCGGCATGGAATCCGGGTGAGATCCACCTGATGGCCCTGGCTCCCTGCCACGCGATTTTCCAGTTCTATGTGCAGGACGGGGAACTCAGCTGCCAGCTTTACCAGCGCAGCGCGGATCTGTTTCTCGGAGTTCCGTTCAATATCGCCTCCTACGCGCTTCTGACGATGATGGTCGCGCAAGTGTGTGGCCTGCGTCCCGGAGATTTTGTGCATACGTTCGGCGACCTGCATCTTTACCAAAACCACCTCGATCAGGCCCGGCAACAGCTTTCCAGGGAATTCCGGCCGCTGCCGACGATGCGGTTGAACCCCGAGCGACGGGATATCGGGGACTTCGTCTTTGAGGATTTCTCACTCGAGGGCTACGACCCGCATCCGGCGATCAAGGCGCCAATCGCGGTATGATCGCTATCGCTGCCATGAACCGCGAGCGGGTGATCGGGATGAAAGGAAAAATCCCATGGCACCTCTCCGCCGATCTGAAATTTTTCAAGCGCACGACGCTCGGGCACGTGGTGGTGATGGGAAGGAAAACGTTCGATTCGCTCGGCAGGCCGCTTCCCGGACGCGAAAACTGGGTTGTCTCATCGACGGCGGCACCCGAGGGGGTCCGCATGTGGAGAAGTCCGGAGGACATTGAGCCGCCGTACGACGGGCGGGAGCTTTACGTCATCGGAGGAGCCCGCCTCTATGCGGCCCTGATGCCGCGCTGCCGGGAGATCCTTCTTACGCACGTCGATATTCCTGCGGAAGGCGACACCTGGTTTCCCGAGTTTGAAAGCCACTTTGATTCCGGCGAGGTGATTGAATCAGGCCATGCATACGAGATCCGGCGCCACCGGAGGCTCAAGGCGGGCTGAGGCGGGCGGACTTTATCAGCGAACTGTCCTGATCATGAAGCTGGAATGGACTCGCCCTGGACAATGTCGTCCAATGTTTGCCGTTTGCGGATGACGTGGACGGCTTCGCCATCGACGAGGATTTCCGGCAGGAGCGGACGGGAATTGTAGTTCGAGGACATGACAAAGCCGTAGGCACCGGCGCTCAGGAGCGCAATGACCTCGCCGGGAGCAAGAGGCGGAAGTGGTCGGTCCTGAGCAAAGAAATCACCGCTTTCGCAGACGGGTCCAACCACGTCCATCGCGGCAGGCGGTTCGCCGGATTGCTGGAGCGGAACAATTTCGTGCCATCCCTCGTAGAGTGCCGGACGGATCAAATCGTTCATCGCCGCATCCACGATGGTGAACGTCTTGGCGGGCGTCTTTTTGACATACTGCACGGTGGAGAGAAGGACGCCGGAATTTCCGACAAGGAAACGGCCGGGCTCAAAAAGAATACGGAGTCCAAGCGGGGCGAGGATGGGAACGATCGCATCGGCATAGTCCTCCGGCGTGATCCGGCGGGGATGTCCGGACGAGGCCCACCATTCCGAACTTCCGCTGGCCAGCGCCTCGTCGTAGACGATGCCGACTCCGCCGCCGATACTAAAAAACTCGATTGCGTATCGCGCCTTGAGGTCTGCAACGAGCGCAGCGAGCTTCCGGGCCGCCTCCCGAAACGGCCCGGACTCAAGAATCTGGGACCCGATGTGCGTCTGCACGCCCCGGATCTTCAGGTGAGGAAGTCCGGCTGCCACAGCATAAACGTCCGCCGCCCGGTCCAGGCCGATGCCAAACTTGTTTTTGCTTTTTCCGGTTGAGATGAATTTGTGGGTCTTGGCATCGACATCCGGGTTCACCCGGATCGCGACCGGAGCCACGAGACCGAGGCCGGCCGCCACGTCATTGATGCGGACGAGCTCGTCCTCGCTCTCGACATTGAAGCAATAGACGCCCTCGCGAAGCGCATAGGCGATCTCGTCCCGGGTTTTGCCGACGCCGGCAAACGTGCAGCGGTCGGCGCAGCCGCCGGCCTTGAGAACGCGAAACAGTTCTCCGCCGGACACAATATCAAAGCCGGCGCCCTCTCCGGCCAGCAGGTTTAGAATTGCGAGGTTTGAGTTGGCCTTAACCGCGTAGCAGATCAGGTGCTCAAGGGGGGCGAGCGCCTTGTCGAGCCGGCGGAAATTGTTGCGGATCGAGCCGGCGGAATACACATAGGCCGGGGTTCCGAACCGGTCGGCCACATCCCTCAAATCAACGCCCTCGCAGTGCAGGGCCCCGTCGCGATAGGAAAACAAATGCACACCGTAAAATGAAGATCTTCCTCCAGAGTGTCAACCGCGTGCAGGTTTTTCTACCTTGTTGCTCGACAGGGACAGCGAAGAAACGTTAACCAGATGGGTTGTCGTATATGGAATTCTTATTTTCACCTGAGATCTTCCTGGCTTGGACTTCGCTGGCGAAGACCCTGATTTTGCTCGGGATCATCCTTGGTCTGGTCTCCTACACGGTCTACGCCGAGCGCAAGGTCTGCGCGCTCATTCAGGACAGGGTCGGCCCGAATCGCGTGGGGATCCCGCTCACAAAGATCCGGATCCTGGGTCTGGGGCAGCCGATCGCCGATGCGCTCAAGCTGCTGCTCAAGGAAAATTTCATCCCGGCGAGCGTGAACAAGTTTTACTACTACATCGCGCCGAAGCTTTCGATGGTGCCACCGATCCTGGTGCTGGCCGTCCTGCCATTCGGCAGCTTCCTGTTCCGCGACGCCAACGGGAATCCGGTGCCGATGGTGATTGCAAACGTGAACATTGGCGTCCTTTACGTCTTCGCAGTTTCTTCTCTCGGCGTCTACGGCATCGTTCTGGCCGGCTGGGCGTCGAACTCGAAATACCCGTTCCTGGGCGGGATCCGGTCGAGTTCACAGATGATTTCCTACGAGCTCGCGCTGGGGCTTTCAGTGATCCCGGTGTTCATGCTCTGCGGGACGCTGAACCTGCAGGATATCGTGCTTTGGCAGAGAGAAAACGGCTGGCTCGTCGCGCCGTTCTGGCCGAAAGGACTGAGCTGGCACATGATTGCCAGCGGGGACTGGAGCGGGGTCGCAGGGGCATTTTCCGCGGGTTTTTTCAATCTCCAGCGCTGGCTGCTCTGGATCCCGATGGTCATCTCGTTCGTTGTCTTCCTCGTTGCGATGTTCGCGGAAACGAACCGCCTTCCGTTCGACCTCCCCGAGGCCGAGCAGGAACTCGTCGGCGGCTACCACACCGAGTATTCGGGAATGGGTTTCGCCCTCTTTTTCCTCGGCGAATATGCGGCGATGATCGCGGGGTCCGGCGTGATCGTAACACTGTTTCTCGGCGGATGGAGCCTGCCACTGCTGCCCGATGGCGCGGTACCCGGATGGCCCGGCGTGCTCTTTGGTCTGCTCAACATCGGCGTGTTCTTCGCCAAGGTTTCCGCACTCCTCCTGTTTTTCATCTGGGTGCGATGGACGCTTCCACGGTTCCGCTACGACCAGCTGATGAAGCTCGGCTGGTATTTCTTTTTCGAGCTCGCCCTGGTGAATATCTTCTTCACGGCGATCGTCCTCGCCTACGTTAAATAGATTCCTGCAGTCCGTTCTGCCCCTCACGCCATGAAAATCTTCCGTCCCAAAGACCGCGGCTATTCGGCCGCCCTCGCGAAGCTCAACCGCCGTTCCGAACCTGATCCCAAGGTTCGCAAAACAGTCGAGGGCATTATCGCCAAGATCGAAAACAAGGGGGATTCCGCCTTGCTTCAGTTCACAAAAAAGTTCGGCGGTCCCGCCCTGGTTGCCTCACAGATCCCGGTCGCCCCATCCGAGACTGCGCAGGCAATTGCCGAACTGCCACGTGAGACCCGTCAGGCGATTTCAGCTGCCCGCGCGAACGTGCGCACATTCGCGCGGCGGAGCCTCCGCAAGAGCTGGTTTATGAAGAACCGACAGGGGGCCGTTGTTGGCGAACGCTTCGATCCTTTCAAGCGCGTGGGCATTTATATCCCCGGGGGGACCGCACCGCTGGTTTCCTCGGCGGTGATGACCTGCACGCTTGCGGCGGCCGCCGGTGTTCCTGAGATCGTCGCGGTCACGCCGGCCGCGCCCGACGGTTCGGTCCATCCGGCACTGCTGGCTGCTCTGGCTGAATGCGGCGCCACCGAAATTTACCGCGTGGGCGGAGCCCAGGCTGTGGCCGCCCTTGCCTGCGGGACAAAAACGATCCGGCCGGTCCAGAAGATCTTTGGTCCGGGCAACGCGTTTGTTGTGGAGGCCAAGCGACAACTTTTCGGGCGTGTGGCTATCGACCTGCTGCCGGGACCGAGCGAGGTCCTGGTCATTGCCGACTGCCATGCCAGACCCGATTGGATCGCTGCGGATCTTCTGGCCCAATCCGAACACGGCCACGGGAGCCAATCGATTCTGGTCACCGATTCCGAGAAAATACTCACCGGCGTCGAGAAGGCGGTTGCTCGGCAGATCAAGCTTTCGAAGCGGCCCAAGGCCCTTGCGGCGGCGCTGAAGAATGCCACCCTGATACTTGTTAGAGGCCTCGACGAGGCGGTCGACCTGGCGAACGCCTATGCCGCCGAACACGTTGCTGTCGCCACCGAGCGCCCGGGCGAGATCGCAATGCAGCTCTCGTCCTCCGGCGCCATTTTTCTGGGCGGCATCTCGCCGGTTGTCGGCGGGGATTTTCTCGCAGGCCCCAGTCATGAGCTTCCCACAGGGGGAGCCGGCAAGTCTTTCGCAGGACTAACGGTCGACCAGTTCCAGCGTCGGACCAGCATCGTGATGTTTGACGAGCCGTCCCTCCGGTCGTCGCTTCCTTACATCGAGACGTTCAGCGCCATCGAGGGGCTTGATGCCCACGGACGTTCCGCTTCGATCCGCCTCAAACAATGATTTGGCGAATCCGCGACCGCGACTTCGACCTCGCGCGCCGCGGATGGATCATGGGCGTTCTCAATGTGACGCCGGATTCGTTCTCCGATGGCGGAGCATTTCTGTCCCCTGAGGCGGCATGTGACCACGGATTGCAGCTGATCGGCGAGGGGGCTGAAATTCTCGACATCGGCGGCGAGTCGACCCGCCCCGGATCGGATCCTGTTTCCACGGATGAGGAGCTTCGTCGCGTGATCCCAGTGATCCGCGCGCTCCGCCGGGAGTGCGGGGTCCATATCTCCATCGACACCACGAAGGCCGCCGTCGCCCGGGCAGCGCTGGACGAGGGGGCGGATATCGTCAACGACGTCTCCGGGCTGCGCTCCGATCCCGAAATGCCGGGAGTTGTCGCCCGTTCGTGCGCGGGTGTGGTCATCATGCACATGCAGGGTATTCCCCGTACCATGCAGGCGGCCCCGATCTACGAGGACGTCGTGAGTGCCGTCGGGGATTTTTTTCGACAGTCCATCGGCCGGGCCGTAGAATCCGGCATTGACCCGATGAGAATCGCCCTCGATCCAGGAATCGGATTTGGCAAAACTCCTGTCCACAATCAGGCGTTGCTGCGGAGCCTTGCCGATTTTTCCGTGTTCGAGCGTCCGGTGGCCATCGGCGTTTCCCGCAAGTCGTTTCTCGGCTGGATCGCCAGATCCCCGGATATGTCCGAACGCCATTGGCCGGGGGTTGCCCTGACCAGCATCTGCCGGGAGCAGGGAGCGCGGATCTTCCGCGTTCACGATGCCAAACCCCATCTGGAGGCGCTCCGCATGACGGAGGCGATTCTTGGCGATGATTGAGGCGATCCTGAATTTCCTGCGGACCAACTGGACATCCGGCGTCGAAATCGCGATCCTCGCGATTGTCCTCTACTACATTTACATGTATTTACGAGGCACGCACGGAGCCCGGATCCTGATCGGGCTGGCGCTCGTCTTCCTGACCCTGACGCTCGTTTCCCAGCTCCTCGACCTGGTCGTCATCGGCTGGCTGCTGAGAAGCATTTCCGTCTTTCTTGCGATCGCCCTGGTGGTGATCTTCCAGCCGGAGCTCCGGCGGGCGCTCACCGAGCTGGGCAGTCACCACTTTTTCACATCGGCCTTCGAGGAACGCGAGACCATCGAGGAAATCACCGACACCGTCTTCGAACTCGCCAGCAAGGGGTTTGGTGCCCTGCTGGCCGTCGAGAGGGAGATCAGCCTCAAGCCGTTTGTCGAAACCGGTGTCGGGATCGATGCGGATTTTTCGAAGGAACTTGTGCTCACCGTCTTTCACCCGAAAACCGTTCTCCACGACGGGGGGATGATCGTGCGGAGCGACAGGGTTGTCGCCGCCGCATGCATTTTCCCCCTGACCCAGCGTGAGGACCTCGACCGCAACCTCGGGCTGCGCCACCGGGCCGGGCTCGGCCTCAGCGAGGAGTCCGACGCTGTCGCCGTCGTCGTCTCCGAGGAGACCGGACAGGTTTCGATCTGCCACAGCGGGCTGATCGAGCGGAACCTGAGCGTCGAGAAATTCCGCCGCCGGATCAGCCAGCTCCTCCTCCACGAAAAATATGAAAGAGATCATTCTCAAAAACTGGAAAGCGAAACTCACGTGCCTGATGCTGGCGACCGCTCTCTGGTATCTCATCAAAAAGAACGAAGGGCGGACATCTGAGCGATTCGAGTTCCCCCGCGACCGAGCCAACGAACCGGTCAGGCTCTTTCCATCACCCACTCCTCCAAATGCAACCGAACCAAAAAAAACTCTTCGGAACTGACGGTGTCCGCGGCGTTGCCAATATCGAGCCCGTCACAGCAGAAACCGCCCTCAAACTCGGCCGCGCCGCCGCCCATGTCTTCAGCGAAATGGACGGGCGGGTGCACGAGCCCGGCACGCGCAGGAAGATTGTCATCGGCAAGGATACGCGGCTGTCCGGCTACATGCTGGAAAACGCGATGGTGGCGGGGATCACGTCGCTCGGAGTCGATGTCCTGGTCATCGGTCCGCTACCCACGCCGGGCGTTGCCTACATTACCCGCTCGCTGCGCGCCGACGCCGGGGTCGTGCTGTCAGCCTCCCACAACCCCTATGAGGACAACGGGATCAAGTTTTTCCGCCACGATGGATACAAGCTCGACGACGAGATCGAGGCGCGCATCGAAAACCTTGTCTTCAGCGGCGAGATCGAGACCATCCGCCCTACTGCAACACGGATCGGAAAGGCATTCCGGATCGATGACGCGCTCGGGCGTTACGTCGAGTTTGCCAAGCAGAGCTTCCCGAGAAACCGCACGCTCGAGTCTCTGAAGATCGCCGTCGACTGCGCCAACGGAGCGGCCTACAAGTCAACGCCCTGCATCCTGCGGGAGCTCGGAGCGGAGGTTCTGGTCTACAACAACAAGCCCGATGGGACGAATATCAACGCCCGCTGCGGCAGCACGTATCCCGAGGAAATCCAGCGACTCGTCGGCGAGACCGGCGCGCACGTAGGCATCACGCACGATGGGGATGCCGACCGCGTTCTCCTCTGCGATGAGAACGGCGAAGTGGTCGACGGTGACGAGATCATGGCTATCGCCGCGGTGGATTTCCTCGAGCGCGGCTGCCTGCAGGGGAACACGCTCGTCTCCACGATCATGAGCAACTTCGGGCTTGATGAGACTCTCGAGGCCCGAGGCGGCAAGGTTCTGCGCACCAAAGTCGGCGACCGCTATGTCATCGAGGCGATGCTCCGCGACGGACACAATGTCGGCGGCGAGCAGAGCGGCCACATGATCTTCCGGGACTACGCCACGACCGGCGACGGGATCGTAAGCGCCCTCCAGATCCTCCGCGTGATGATTGAGTCCGGCAAGCCGCTCAGCGAACTGAAGCGGGTCCTCAAAAAATACCCTCAGGCCCAGAGAAACCTCCGTGTCCGCGAAAAGCCGGAGCTTTCCACACTGCCCTCGGTCCTGGCGCTTCTTAGCGAAGCCGAGTCCGCCTTGGCGGGGAAGGGGAGGGTTCTCCTCCGCTACTCCGGTACGGAACCTAAAATCCGGCTGCTCATCGAAGGCAGGGATCAGGATGCTATCAATGCCCACGCAGACCGTATCGCGGCCGCACTTCAGGCCGCGATCGGGGAGGAACGGAATTTGAGTCCGTGTGCCTAGGTCAAGTGCGGAGGGAAAGGTGTGAGATCGGTGTCGAACAGTCCTATTCCGGCTGGGCCGGCGGCGTTGGTGGCCGGTTCGCCCGGGCAAGGGCAGAGGGATTTTCTCCGCCGCGGAGAATGATCAGGCGGAAGTTATAAGACAGTTGGCCGGGAAGAATCTGGAAAGGCTCATGGGGCTTGGCACCCCAGCTGTTGTCGCCGCCGAGACCGCGCTGGTGGAGATCCAGGTTGAGTGTCACGGTTTCGCGCTTGGGAAGCTGGTAGGGGTAATAGTTCTCCTTTGTCGTGGCACAAAAGAGGTCCTCGGTCGTGCTGTGGAGTGCGTTGGCGCTCAGCAGGGGCTCTCCGATTGCGAGCAGGCCAGCCCCCGTTTTGTCGGTGAGGGCAATCCAGCGGACTGACTCGTGGTTTCCGGTTTCCTGCGGTTTCACATAGGGAAAGTATTGCTCTTTGACGGTGCTCTTGAAGATTCCCACTCTGGCATCCTGGCGGTCCCAATACGTTTCATGCGGCCCCTTGCCATACCATTCCAAGCGATCAAAGCCCGGGCGCAAGGTCGTCTGCATGCCGAAACGCGGAAGCTCCGGCAGCTTGTCCTCCCCCGGTTCAAAGGAGGCCGCAACCCGGATCTCACCGCTGCCGAGAACGGTCCAGGTCAGAGCATATGGCCCCTGGGCGATTCGGCCGTCCACCGTGAGAACGACCTGCCCGGGCGTTGAGTCATCGACCTTCACACTCGAAGCTGCCCATGTCTCGTGGGCCTTTCTCCAGATGCCAAGAGTCTCTGGCATCTTGCTGCCGCGGTCGTTGTCGATCGGGGCCCTCCAGAAATGCGGATGCAGCGGGGATTCCAGAAGCTCCTTCGAACCGCTCTTGAGTGAGACCAGAAGCCCGGTTGACGGGTCGAATCCGGCAGCGAATCCGGGCCCCGAAACGTTGATCAGCTTGTCCGATTTCTCCACCTTGAGCGGGGAAACATTTCCGGAAGCCGCAGCTTCAGCCGGTGCGCTTGTGGGGAGGGCAAACTGTTCCCAGGCAATCTCATGTCCGGCCGGCGCCCAGGGGGTCTCGCTTTTGAGCGAGAGGCTGACATCGAGAAAATACTCGACGCCCGGCTCGGCTTGGAAGGGCTTGAGCGGAACCTTCAGCGCCTGGCTCTCGCGTGGCTTGATGTCGAGAGCCTCCAGATTGCCTGACTGGAGAACCTTGCCCTCGGCAACGAGCTTCCACTCACCCTTGAGCCAGGCAGCGAGCGGGAGGAAGTCGTTCCAGTTCTGGATTTCAAATTCGCCACCTGCTGGATCGATCGCCCGCATCTGGACGGGAGAATAGACTTTCTTAACCTCTGCAAGGCCCGGGTGTGGGGTTCGGTCCGCAGAGACCAGTCCGTTGCAGCAGAAATTCCCATCGCTCACGATCCCCTTGGGGCCGAACGTGCCGCCGTAGGCGAAGAATGCTCCCAGCTTCGGATCGAGTTTGATCGATCGCGGGTTCTCCAGGGGTTCGATCTGCCTGGAGGCAGGGACCGGGGTCTCAAGGCCCTGATCGACCCAGTCCCAGATGCAGCCGCCTTGGAGCTGCTTGGCCCCGTTGTAGATGGGATCCCAGTACGCCTGGATGTCGCCATTGCTGTTGCCCATCGCGTGGGAATACTCGCACTGGATAAACGGCCGGGTTTGCGGCTGCGATGCGTATTTGACCGCCCGCTCCGGGGTAGCATACATCGGGCACACGATGTCGGTGCTGGGACCTGTGCCGGCCTGTTCGTATTGGACCGGACGCGAAGGATCACGCTGCTTGATCCACTTGTAGGTCTCGTCAAAATTGACTCCCATACCGGCCTCGTTGCCGAGCGACCAGGTGATGATCGAGGGGTGGTTTTTGTCGCGCTCAACCATGCGCACCGTGCGGTCCATGTGTGCCGGGCCCCAGGCGGGATCCTTCGCGAGCGAAGCTTCCTTGTAGCCCATGCCGTGGGATTCGATGTTAGCCTCGTCGATGACGTAGAGCCCGTATTCGTCGCAGAGCGAATACCAGAGCGGGACATTCGGGTAGTGGCATGCGCGCACGGTGTTGATGTTGTTCTGCTTCATGAGCCGGATGTCCATGAGCATGCTTTCCCGGGTCATGACCTGACCGAGTTTCGGGTCGAACTCATGGCGGTTCACTCCACGGATCAGGACCGGCATCCCGTTGACAAGCAACTGCCCGCCCTTGATCTCCGTGCTGCGGAAGCCGACTTTCCAGGGAATCGTCTCCAGAACCTTTCCGGAGGTGTCTTTCTCCGCGAGGAGCAGTGTGTAGAGATTCGGAGCCTCGGCAGACCATTTCAGGGGGTCGGTCACCTTTTGTGTGAGATGAAGTTTTTTCTCCTCGCCGGGAGCCAGGTCGGCCTTGCCAAGAGAGGCAGCGAAGACCGTCTTGCCTGCCGCATCCAGAAGGCGGGCCTCAACCTCGACAGAGCGCGGCTCCGCACCGGCATTTTTCACCCAGGCGGAAATCCCGAGGTCGGCATCGCGGTAGGCGGCATCAAGGACCGGCCGGACCTCAAAATCCCGGATGTGAACCTGAGGCGCCGACCAGAGGTAGACGCTGCGAAAAATCCCGCTCAGGCGCCAGAAATCCTGGTCCTCAAGGTAGGAACCGTCGCACCAGCGGTAGACTTCGACCGCAAGCAGGTTATCGCCCTTCTTCAGATACGGGTTGAGCTTGAATGTCGCCGGCGTCCGGCTGTCCTTGCTGAAGCCAACTTTTTTGCCGTTGACCCAGAGGTAGAAGAACGAGTTGACGCCGTCGAAGGTGAGAAAGATTTCCCGTCCGCTCCAGGAATCCGGAACAGTGAATGTCTTCCTGTAGGAAGAAACCGGGTTGTTATCGTGAGGGATGAGAGGAGGCTGAACCGGGGTCCAGGGGTAGGTCACGTTCGTATAGATCGGGACGCCATAGCCCTCGATCTCGACATTGGAGGGCACCGGGATGGTCTTCCACTTTTTATCGTCGAACCCCGGTTCCCAGAACCCTTGCGGGCGCTCGGAGGGCTTGGGCACCCAGTGGAACTTCCACGGCCCGTCGAGCGATTTGACGAACGGGGATTTCGAGCGGTCCATTTGCAGGGCGAGCTTGGCATCCGGAAAGACCACCATGGTTGCCGCGGCAGGCTCGGTTCCCTCGTGCAGGAGGGCCGGGTTCTCCCACTCGGGTTTGGGCGCGTCAACAGAGGCCGCTGGTTGCTGAGCGTCGAGGCAGGCAGCCATGGCAAACATGCCGGCGAGGAGGGATGTGCGGGAGAGTGTGTGCATGAGGATGTTTAGAATGAGATTTTGAATCCCGCCGCATGTTTGAGCGGCATGGCGGGCGGACAGATGACCTGAAGCGCATCGGCTTCCTGCTTCCATGCTGGCGCTGAGGCTCCGAGAATGCTTACAGATTTGATCGGACGGTCAAGGAGCTTGGAATTAGTGCCGAGCGAGAGGATACGGATCGTTTCACCGGGCTTCGGGACTGCCATGCACCAAGCGTAGAGGGAACCATCCTTGCCGACAGTGAACCGGAAGTCAGTCGTGTTAAACGGCAGGCTGGCAGTGGATTTGCTGAGCTTGCCTTGATGGAGGAGGGGCCTGCCATTGATCACCTGGCCCTCGCCCCACTTTTTCCAGGCCCTGCTGCCGTAGATGCCCTCACCGTTGACCTTGGTCCAGTTCCCCACGTCTGCCAGCATCGTGAGGCAGGCAGGCTCGAGACCGCCTTCCGGGGTAATCGGAACCGCACAGGCGTAATTGCCATCGCGCGCGGCGCACTCCAGCAGGCTGCGCACGAGGTTTTCTGCAGCGTAGTGGTAGCCCGGTCCGTAGTACCAATCGCCGATCGGGTTCTCGCCGATCCACGGCTGGTCGGTCTTGATATTTCCTGGCAGGTTATTCTCGGAGGTCATGCCGACCGCCGGGTTGCCGTTCTGAAACTTGATCAGGGCGATCGTATCCACCTTGCCGTGCTTGGCGAGCGAGCGGTTGTAATAGTCGGCGACGACCCGGCGTGCGGCGTCGCATTTGAACCCTGACCCGCTGTGCGTGCCGGAAAACGGCTCGGGAGCATTGCCGTCGGTGTAAAACATGTCGGGATCGTATTTTTCGATGGCATCCTGGATCCGGCGGGCCCAACGCTCAGCATACCATTTCGCATAATCCTGGTGGTCTTGGAAGATGCCTTTTTTCCCGAAGGCGATCTCCGTCGACGACTTGCCTGCGCCGTCGGTATATTCTCCGAGGTTGATGTTGTAGAGGAGGCGGGGATCGAGCCCCTCCCACCATTTGCCCTTGCCGTCGGCGAGGGTGAGTTTGCCATCGTAGGGCACGCCGGCCTTCGGCCCGGTCTTGTCGGACTTGTAGGCATCCGCCCACCACCACCAGCTGTATTCATGGTGGAAAGTAATGCAAAACCTCATTCCGTTTTTCTTGGCGGCCTTTGCCCACCCGCCGATCATGTCCTTTTTGGGGCCGACATTGACCGAGTTCCACGGCTGGTATTTGGAATCCCAGAGGTCGTAGTTGTCATGATGAACGCCGACGACCATCATGAACCGCATCCCTGCGTCATGGAAGACTTCGGTCAGCTTTTCCGGGTCCCACTTCGGAGCCGTCCATGCGTGGAGAACCTCCTTGTAGCCGACTTCGGACGGGTGCCCAAAGTTCTTCAGGTGGTTATTATAGGCAGGGGTTCCCTGACGGTAGAGGTTGCGGGCATACCAGTCGCCGCTGCGGCCGGAGGCTTGCGGGCCCCAATGGACAAAGACGCCGAACTTCGCATCGCGGAACCATGAGGGAGCGCCGGAGTAATTTTTGCGGATCGAATCCCATGTCGGCTCGAAGGGACCGGCTGCAATAGGAAAATCCATTTTAACCTCCGGAAAATCCTTCGGGTCTGCGGGGTTTTTGCTTAGCAGCGCGGCCGGTGGCGGGACCGCAGGCACCGCGGTCAGCGACCATTCGGCAATGGCGCTTGGGAGCACTGCGACAACGGCGGTGAACAAGACGTGAAAACGATTGGCGTTAAGCATGGGGAGTGAACGTGGTCCGGGCCCATGACGGGGTGCCCAGAGCGAAGAATCCTCCATGAGCCCCGCCACAATGACAAGTCCGATCCGACAGTCGCGGGATGCAAAAAAATCTTTTCAGGTCTGGGCAGATTGCTACGTTCGGCATTCAGGTACTTTCCTCCAAACATGCTCAAATCCATTGCTCCCTGCGTTAGCCCCGAACTCCTGAAAACCTTGGCCGAAATGGGCCATGGCGACGAACTCCTGTTGGCCGACGCCCATTTTCCCGGACACACATTTTGCAGCAAGGTCATCCGTGCCGACGGCCTCTCGATCCCGACGCTTCTGGACGGCATCCTTCCGCTCCTCGAACTCGACAGCTATGCTGATCCGCTCATTATGATGGCGGCCGTTCCTGGAGACCAACTCGACCCGAAGGTTGAAAAATCCTACATGGAAGTCGTTCACCGCCACGTGCCAGCGGCCATGCCGCCGGTCCGTATCGACCGCTTCCCGTTCTACGACCGCGCCAAACTGGCGTTCACCTGCGTGATGACCGGCGAGCTCGCAAAATACGGCAATATCATCCTGAAAAAGGGTGTTACTCCGGTCGTTTAAAGCCGGCGTCAGAACTACGCCCGGCTCCTCATCGCAAGCAGGGAGTTACGTCCACCCATACCGCCACTGAGCTTGAGAACTGTCCGGCCGGAGGACGGCTCGACGAAGGATGGTAGCCGGATGCCATCGGACTCTCCGTGCAATCTTGGCAGGTTGGGCGGAAGTTGGCCGGCTGAGAAAAACGCGTGGATCAGCGCACAGTCCAATGCTCCGTTTGCGCCGAGTGAATGGCCGGTAAACGGCTTCATGAGATGGACGCTGAGTTCCTTGGGTGATCGCGCCCGGACAACGGAGCGGATCGCTTCGTGCTCGGCCTGGCCATGGGCTTTCGTTCCGCTGGCATGTGGGCAGATGGCGGGGAGCCAGGGGAGCGGATCCGGTTGGGAATCTTCCCAGCAGGCTTCCAGAAGGGCTCGCACCCCGCATCCATCGGGAGGAAGCCCGATGGGGTCGTAGGCATCCGAGTTCATCCAGGCGCCGGTGAGGAGTGAGCCACAGCCGGCAGACTCGATCGTGAGGGCCACGGCCGCCTCGGCCGGGAAAAATCCGGTCGTCTCCGGCGAATACGGGTCGTTGCACCCGTTCGTGCTGATGAGCCCGGTCCGCCGGAAATCCCGGAGCAACGCCGGAACGAGGGGCAATTCGACGCTGACCACGAGGGCGCGGGGAGCAAGCCCGCAAGCCACCGAGTGGGCGGCCCAGATGACAGCGTCAAGGCCAGAGGCACATCCGTTGGAGAGCAGTTGCCATGGGGCGCGGATGCCGCACTCAATGCTGACGGCGGCAGCGATCTCGCTGTTCAGCGAATTGCTTGGCGCGTAAATTTTCAGCGGTCGCCGACCATGGCGCGCATCGAGCATCTCCCCGAAATTCCCACGGCTGCTCCCACCGAATACCCATGCTGAGGAAACCTCGTCCTGCGACCAACCGGCTGCGTTGACCGCCTCGCGGGCAATCTTGACGGCGAGATTGCTCGCCGCACCGTATTTCCTGCCCTTCAGCACCGAGCGGTCACGCAGCCAGCCGCCGGTCATCGAATCAAACTCCGGGCCAAGCCCGGGAAATTCTGCCAGAGGCAGAAGCCCGCTTTCCCCGCGAAGCATGCCGGAACGCATCGCATCGAGATCATCGCCAAGCGGCGAGCGTGCGGCAGCGGCGGTCAGGACGACGGGACGTGGAATGATATTCATGCGAAGTCTTAGGGCAGACGGCGACCGCGTTTGGCGAGAGTTGGCATATCGGAAAAACCTCCGATCTTCGACGCGCCGGGCGCTCCTTGCAATCTCCTCTGTACGTTTTTGACAAAAAACCTTCGTGCGGGATGGCGTCCGAGAAATCCGGGAGTTGACAGAATCCGATCGGAAGCCCAGCACTGGACAGGTAAACCGATAAGCCTCTGAGAAATGATCTCCAGCACACCCAGTCACCAGCCCAAATCCGCAGCGCCACCGGACCTCGAAATAAAAAATGCACAGATTATCTTCGGTAGAATCTGGAAGCAATTGGAGCAGGAGTACGGTCGCTCAAACCTGAGATTCCCCAAGGAACTCATCCTGCTGGGAGGGGCTCCGGGAGCAGGAAAGGGGACCAACAGCGACTTCATACGGAAAGTCCGCGACATCACGGCGGCCCCGGTTGTCATCAGCCAGCTCCTGAGCAGTCCGGATGCGCAAAAGATGAAGTCCCAGGGCGGAATGGTCGGGGATGCGGAGGTGCTGAATATCCTCCTGCGCAAGCTGCTCGAACCCGAGTTGCAGAACGGCGTCCTGCTGGACGGCTTTCCTCGCACCAAGGTCCAGGTCGAGTGCCTCAAGATGCTCTACGATGAGATGGTGGCCCTTCGGCGCGAGCACCTCGCCACCCCCGACTCCGTCCACTTCAAGCAGCCGATATTCCATATCATGGTGCTCTTTGTGGATGAGACCGAAAGCATCGCGCGTCAGATGAAGCGCGGGCGAGAGGTGATCTCCCACAACGAGGAGGTCAAGCGCTCGGGGATCGGCCAGATGTGGGAGGAACGCGCCACTGATTTCAGCGAGGCCCTGGCCCGGAACCGCTACAGGGTTTTCAAGGAGCAGACCTACGACGCGCTCATCTCGCTCAACCAGATCTTCCACTACCACTTCATCAATGCTCAGGCCCCGCTCGACATCGTCCAGAGCAATATTCTGCGCGAGTTAGAATACCAGAGCTCCCTCGAACTGGACCCGCGAACCTACGACTGCCTCCGCAGGCTCCCACTATCAAGGGAGATCGTCCAGCATGCCCGGCAGGATCTTGTCAGGCGGCTTGATGGCTATGTCGTGGAGAACTCCGCACTTTTCCACCGGGTGATTGACTTCATCGAAATCAAGATTCTTCCCGTCATCATCCGCCACGGTATCCCCGGCAAAGCCAGAGTTAATACCGAAGACGTTCTTTTCCATGACGCACAGGCGATCGCCATGCTCATAGACATTTTCTCCGAGCGGGGGTTCCAGGCCGGCGTGGATGTCCACCGCTTGGAGATTCCGGACTCATTTGATCTGCAGACAGGAAAAATCCTGTGCCGGGTGAAGAAGGTCTTCCGGTTCACCATTCAGTTCAAAGGCTCTCAGATCCGAAGAGGCTGAGCGTCCTTCCGATGCACGGCACACGATGATTGCCCGTTCCCTCGACTTGTCTGAAACCGCGAGTTTCCTGCGTGACGGTGTCGGGCCTCCGCGGGAAGTCAGCGCACTTTCAGCAACTCGACTTCAAAAATCAGCGTCTCATCCGGACCGATCACGCCGCCGGCCCCGCGCGATCCATAGGCGAGGTTCGATGGGATAAAGAGCTGCACCTTTCCGCCCTCCTTGATCAGTTGCACGCCCTCGGTCCATCCCGGGATGACGCGGTTTAAGGGAAACTCAATCGGCTCGTTGCGCTTGTAGGAACTGTCAAACTCGGTACCGTCGAGCAGCGTGCCCCGGTAGTTCACCAGAACAGTATCGGTGGCTTTGGGGGACTTTCCCTCGCCGGGGGAAAGGATCTTGTATTGAAGCCCGCTGGGCGTCTGCTGGACACCGGACTTCGTGGCGTTCTCTGCAAGGAATGCCTTGCCTTTTTCTAGTGCGGATTGGGCCATCGCTGTTGATAACGAAAGTCCTGCCGCGGCGGCAATCGCAAAAAAGGGAATTAATTTCATGGCGGAAAGCTAGAACATCCCTGCCAGATTGCAAAGTCCCATTCCCTTGAAACTGGTCGGCCGTCGGACGACCGGGCGCAAGATTCCATTCGACGAGCCCGTGCAACTCCGCCATTTTGTTCAACCATGAAATTTGTTGATCAGATTCGCATCCACGCCAAGGCCGGCGACGGCGGCAACGGATGCTGCAGCTTCCGAAGGGAAAAGTTCATCCCGCACGGCGGCCCGGACGGAGGCGACGGCGGTCGGGGAGGGGACATCATCCTCGAGGCCGACCACGATACAGACAACCTCGTAGCGCTTTATTATGAGCCTCTTCTGAAATCGGCCCGCGGTGGGCACGGACTCGGAAAAAACAAGCATGGGCGCAGCGCAACCTCAACCGTTGTCAAAGTGCCGATCGGCACCGTGATTCACCGCGCCGGCGCAACCGCTGCCGACCCCCATGAGGAGGAACCGATCGCAGACCTCAGCACCCCCGGACAACGGTTTGTGCTCTGCAAGGGTGGCGATGGCGGCAAAGGCAATAATCACTTCAAGAGTTCGACGAACCGAGTGCCTCGCCAGCACACCAAGGGATATCCTGGCGAAGAGGGATGGTTTTACTTTGAACTTCGCACAATTGCCGATATTGGGCTCGTGGGATATCCCAATGCTGGAAAATCAACGCTTCTCGGCAGCATTTCGGCCGCACACCCTAAAACGGCTCCATATCCATTCACAACCTTGCACCCTGTAGTCGGCGTCGTCGATCTGCCTGATTACCACCGCATGACCGTAGCCGATATCCCAGGACTCATTGAGGGGGCCCATGACAATAAAGGCCTCGGCCATGAATTCCTGCGTCATATTGTCCGCTGCAAGTTCCTCTTCTTCGTCATTGATATGGCTGGCACAGATGGAAGGAACCCCATCGATGACTACCAGTCTTTGAAGAAAGAACTTCGTCTTTACGACCCAACACTCGCGACACGACCAGCCTGCGTTGTGGCTAATAAAATGGATATCGCAGAGTCCGCAGATAACTTGGTCGCATTTTCGCAGCGCTTCCCAAAGTTGAAGATCCTGGAAATCAGCGCACTCAATAAAACGCATATTTCTGATCTTTTGGAATATGCCTATAAAAAGATATTTACGTAGTGTTTTTACTCGTTTTTATACTTTTTTCTGTCCGCACGTTCTCGCCTGAGAACCATCATTTTTCGCATTGCAAGCGAACATTCGTCATCATGATGAATGAGGCGGTAGACAGAGGATCGTACCTCAGCACGCTTTTCGAGCCGATCTAGATTCCGAACTAACCAAGCCTGGGCCAGACACGAGCGCGCAGGCACGTCCAGCGGTCAAAGGTTTGCGAAATGCCGCACACCCGGGACGGGCTGTGAACTGAAGTCTTGCACCGCTTGGGCGGCGCATTCAGCAGAGCACTCGTGTGAATAAGTTCGCAACCCTTGCCGGAACTTCCTCAACCGGATTCACGTGCTCACAAGTTATTCACATCGCCACATCAAATCGCCTCTCAGTGACATAAAAATAACATCACATAATATATGTAATGTATAATTGAATGGGGGCGTGCAAAAGATCACCACTCCCCAAACGGCAACCGGCGCAAGCTCGGTTGAATCTGAACCGCTCGATTCTGGTCAAAATCGGGAATATTTCCTGAGCAAAACCGGCGCAAGCGAAGAATCATTTGCGGATTTTTGTGGTGCGGTTCGCGGTTTTTGTGAAGAAACAAGCATTCCACTTGGCGCGGTTTGTATCGCGTTAAATCCTTCCGATTCCGATTTTCTAGGGCTTTCTGTGTTGGGTGGTCTTGTTGCTGTGCTTCCAGCCGATGAAGAGGTCTTTGCGGCTTTTAGCTTCGTTCTGCTCGGTGTGGTTTC
>Ga0209398_1000299_pt1 | contig 32550 bp, 21 predicted proteins | sample AshMeaBigSpring_FD_184125 | JGI IMG/M metagenome (GOLD analysis project Ga0209398, IMG submission 184125) | Groundwater microbial communities from Big Spring, Nevada to study Microbial Dark Matter (Phase II) - Ash Meadows Big Spring (SPAdes)... | ecosystem: Environmental > Aquatic > Deep...
AAAAAATAGTTCACAGGTTGCAACTCATGTGATTTTTGCACGCAGTCAGGCTGATTTTATTGCAGCGCCTACCGGAATTCAGAAACCAAGCGTATTGCCGCTTTACGTAGCTAATGGAAAAGTTTATTTTGAAACTTCAACTTCGAAAGAGGTAAATGTTTACAATACAAATGGTCAAAAAATTATAAACTTCCAGTCGGTGATCGGTAAAAATAGTTTCGATCTGTCGAAAGGTATTTATCTAATACATGTTGGCAATCAAGTAGCTAAAATCGTTTTGTAACACAACCCATATAACTTGCTGCGAGAGCAAGATTCAACTGAATTTGACATTTCGGCATTTTCAACTTTCTGAGGTGCCGAAATGTTATAACTCTCAATCCGATTGAGTGTCATAAGTTTCATTTTTTTTTCATACGAATTTCAATGAGTATCAACCAATTTATTAAATGTGCACTGCTGATTTTGCTTGTTGCGTTCACCACGCAACTCCATGCACAGCATACCAAAAAAGAGTCGTTCACTGTACGCGTAACAGTTACCGATAGCCTCACCAAAGAAACGGTTATTGGAGCTGCATTGCAGATGAAGAGTCTAGGCATTTATGCCGTAACCGACATGAATGGTGTAGCTACCCTTCAAAATGTACCGCGTGGTGCTGCTTCAGTCGAAATTTCGTGTTTGGGCTACGAGGCTGTTACGCGTAACTTTCAGGTTACAGCAAACATCAATTTGGCAGTGAAAATTGTAGAAACCTCCCTTCAACTAAAAGAAGTAAGCGTGGTCGCCAAAAACAGCAAAGCGGGTGCTTCAACCTCCTCGACCATTGGCCGACAGGCCATAGAGCACCTTCAGGCTACGAACTTGGGCGATTTGATGCAGTTGTTGCCAGGTGCAACAATGCAAACCCCCGATCTTACAAAAGCAACTACTCTACAAATTCGTAACGCTTCTTCGACAGTTGATGCTAATAATTCTTTTGGAACATCAATTATTGTAGACGGTGTACCCGTTTCAAATAATGCGAACATTAGTTCAAATCTAGGTGGAAATAATAATACTGCTGGGCAAGGTGTTGACTTAAGGCAAATTTCAGCCGACAATATTGAATCAGTAGAAGTCATTCGCGGTATTCCATCGGCTGAATATGGCGACTTAACTTCAGGTGCAGTAATTGTAAAATCGAAATCGGGTAAAACGCCGTATGAACTTCGAAATAAAATTAACCCTTCAACTATCAATACGTCATTAAGTAAAGGATTTGGATTCGGTAGAAAGGGTGGTTTCCTTAATACTAACCTTGACTATGCCCAGGCTTGGGGCGATCCTCGTAAGAAAACAGAGTCCTTTGATAGATATTCCTTTTCACTAAACTACAGTAATACTTTTCTCAAAAAATGGCGTACAAATACGAAGTTCAGCTATAGTGGTTTAATTGATTGGGCTGGTGATGATCCTGATGCAGTTATTTCAGGTAATGAAACAAAGCAAAGGAATAACTCATTTCGAATAAGTCATGATGGGCGAGTTGCGCTGAATTTACCTTTTATGCGTACCTTGTCTTATGTGATCGGTTATTCTACAACCATATCTGACTCCTACCGTAAAGCTATCGTTCCAAATCCAACCGCTTTTGTTCCAATTCTTAATGCAACTCAAACTGGATACTACGATGTGATGTTTGATACTATACCTTATAGAGCTGGTGGTGGTACGAAAAGTAATCCTCAAGATGTATTTTTTAAACTGTCGAATAGCTTTGGTTTTAGAATTTTAAACGGTTGGACTCATCAGGTTGGTATGGGTGCAGAGTATAGATATGAGCAAAATAAAGCGATTGGATATTATAACGATGACCCGATGAAACCATTAAAACCCAATAGCGATGGTAGACCACGTCCGTATTATGATATTCCATCAGTATCTCAATTTTCAGGTTATGTTGAAGATAAAATGGGGTGGAAAACTTTTGGAAAAAAAACGAACATGAGTGTTGGTGTACGTTATAATATTATACAGCCAGGTAAAGAAGAGCAAGTAGTCGCTCTTTCACCACGTATCAATGCCTCGATGGAGCTAACAAAGAATATCGAGATTAGGGCAGGTTATGGACAAAGTGCTAAGACTCCTGGATTGAATTATTTATATCCAGATAAGAAATATATTGATAGAATTGCGGCTCGTCAATTAACATTACCCGCAAATGATCGGATGGTAATGTATCATACTATGGTTTATGATGTTGAACGTAGTAAAGGCTTGAAAAATGCAGTAAATACAAAATATGAATTGGGAATTGATTTTAAACTTCCTAACAATAGATCGATTAGTTTTGTTGCATACCATGATTTAACTCCAAATGGATTTGGTAATCAGTCAGAATACTTTACTTATCTTGCTGAGTATTATGAAATTGGTAAGGGTCTTAAGTATGTTCCAGGTTCTAAGCCTGTTCGCGATTTTACTACTGCGCCTGCACGTGTTGATACTGTGTTTTCAACTACAGGTCAATATGGTAATACACGTTGGGCAAGAAATAGAGGTATAGAGATTGATGCTAATTTAGGACGTATTGAAAAGTTGAATACAAATTTATATTTTAGCGGTGCTTTAATGGAATCTGCTACAAAATCTTCAGGTATAGAATATGCAAATCCAAAGCAATTTCCTGCAAATTATTATGATGTAAATACACCTCCATTGAAGTTTGAATACAGTGCTGGTTCTCAAAAAACAACCAATTTGAGTTTTAATACTACTTTTAGAGCTGTTACAAATATTCCTTTTCTACGTATGGTATTATCAAATTCAGTGTTTGTTACATGGTATACTGGGCAAACAACTACTAACGAATTGCGTATACCAAAAGCGTATATTATTGCAAATCATTTAACTGGTGGTGTTGATAGGTTTGAAATCACTCAAGCAATGTTAGATGGAAACCAAATTGTAAAGGGGGTGAATTTAGCTGACGGTATAATTAATACAAACGATGTACTCCCTCAGCATAGTATTGCGCCTATTTGGAATATATCTACGCGATTAACGAAAGATATTTCGAAAAATGCAGGTTTCTCTTTTTTTGTGAATAACACACTTTTTTATGAACCATGGTATGCGTCAAATAATTCAAGTACGTTAACACAACGCAATACTGGAACTTTTAGTTTTGGTATTGAGTTGTTTTTGAAGCTTTATTAAGCTTCGTTTGAATTTTGAAAAGTATTTAATGATCGAATTATTAGATTGATATGAAATTTATAAAAATAATAACCCAGACATTGTTGGCTTTGTTTTTACTTGTTGTTGCAGCATGTAACGACAGTAATCTAACTTACATTGCATCTGTTGATGTTAAAGTTAGTATGCCAACCGAAATTAAAGCAGATTACGCTTTTTCAAATAAAGAAGTAATACTCCGTAGCGACAGGTTAACGTATACTGCCACTACCGACGAAAATGGTGTAGCTCATTTTTCTGAGATTGTACCTGATATTTATAATATTTATTGTTCGTGGGAGTTAGACGGTGATCAGTATGTTGAAATGTCAAATACCGCTGTAGAACATCGTCCAGCACTAATCTCAGCAACCTTAACAAAGAATAAAATATTTGATCCAATACAAATTAATATTCAAACATTATTGTCAGTGAAACAGAAGTTGCTTATAAGCAAAATTTATGCTTCAGGTACGCGATATCCAAATAATTCAGTTTTCCATGCCGACAATTATGTTGAAATATTTAATAATTCTGATGAAGTTCAATATTTAGATGGATTTTTTTTAGCTTTAGTCGAAGGTGATAGTCCTGCGGCTTTTCCATCCAAAGATTATGCTGATTATGTTCATGCTCGTCAAGTTTATCGCTTCCCTGGTGCGGGTACCGATTATCCTGTAGATCCTGGGAAAAGTGTTGTAATTGCAAATTCAGCTTATAACCATACATTGGCTGTACCTCGTTCTGTGAATTTAGAGGACGCTGATTTCGAGTTTAAAGGTTCACTGTACAATAACAACGACTTTGTGATGGGTATGGACTTGATTTATAGTACTTACGTAGGTATACGCCAAATAAACTTACAAAGAGGGGGTGTGAATGGTTTGTGTTTATTTGAAGATGATATTGCTAATGTTATAAACTATCCTATATTGTATGTGCCAGGAAAAACTTCGGGTAATATGTTTATAAGAATACCAGCTAAAAATGTTGTTGATGGAGTTGAAGTCTTAAGTTTTCGCACAACCGGGATTGATGTCAACCTAAAACGTGTTCCCGCTTTTATTGATGCGTCATATACTAATATTTCATCTACAAGTGGATATAATAACGAAAGTATGGAGCGTAAGGTGGACAAGACAAGATCTACTTCTGATCGAGTTTATCTTATTGATACGAATAATAGTCAAAATGATTTTGTTAAAATTACGACTCCAACACCTCGTGATTACACTAAGTCTCTATTAAATCAATAAGTAATACCTAAACTTCATAGTTTTTAAAAAGATGATTAAAATGAAAAGATATTATTTTACAATATTATTAGTTGGGTTTTGTGTGCTTAACTTAAGATTGTTTTCACAAGAAATTTCAACACAAGAGGAGCATAATATGCATCTTTTGAAAAATGATCTATTAAACTCAGAAAATGCTTCTGGTTTAATATTTACAGATTTTAAACAGTACGGAATAAGTGATTTAGGTTATAAGTATAAAAAAACTGATTTGAATAGAGCTCAATCTGGTGATACGGAAAGTGGTTTGGAATTTGTTTCGGAGAGATATGATAGAATTTTAACTGATTGGTATACTTGGGGCAAATTCGAATTTCACATGAATCGTGAAAAAAACAGGAATTGGTCCAGTGTTTTTAATACCTATGATGATTCTCCGTATGTTTTTGGCGACAGTGTTAAGAGTTCTTATGATAAGCAGTTTTTTGATTTACAAGCAAAAATTGCAAAACGATTTGGATCAAAAGTAGCTCTTGGAATTGGACTTAATTATTATGCTGGTGATATGTCGCGTTTGCGAGATCCTCGTACTCGCTCATATCTAGTTAATTATTCTTTTGTACCAGGGCTTATGTATGCTATCAATGATAAAAATACGATAGGGTTTAATATTGGCGTTGGTTTTGAAAAGGAAAAAATGCCTAGCATTACTACAGTTCAAACAGAACCTAAAATTGACTATTATTTCTTTCTCGGTAATGAGAATGCTTATTCTGTTCTCGATGGTTATAAAGGATTTGATAGGCAGTATGTTACATTTCATTATAATTTCGGATTACAATATAACCTTAAAACAGTTAATGCCGGTTGGAGTAATGATTTTGGTTTGAAAATTCGAAAGCAAGAAGTGTTAGGTAGCGAGCGTGAAAGTCCAGGTAATTATTTGTCGTCGACAATTAATGCGTCCTCACAGTTTTATTATCAATTAAAAAAACATATTTTAAAAATGCATTTTAAGGCGAATTACAAAAATGGATTCGCTGATGAATTTTTACAAGAGCGTATTGAAATAAGAGATACTGTGACTGGAAGTACATCAAAAGAATGGATTACCCTTTATACTTATGATAATAGATATGTAAATAATGTTTATGATTTTTCACTAAATGTTGATTTGCGTAATTTGATAAAAAATGGGAATGATTATTCGTGGATGGCTGGGATGAAAGCATATCTTGATGGTTTCAGTAATAAATATTATTTACCTTATTCTGCATTTGAATCTCAACGTCTTTCGCTAGGGGCATATGGTAGTGTGCGTTTGTTCGAAAAGAATACTCATTCTATGAATGTCTCAATGGGTGTGGATTATATATTTAATACTTTTAATAATATAGAGCTTAATAGTATAGCGTCGATGCCAGAAACAACATCTTTATCATCAGCACAGCAAGCTACTCAACGGGTTGCTTCTGAAATAATATTAAAAGATGCAGAACTGTTTAAACAAGATGTTTTGTCATTTTCAGCTAGTATAAATTATGCTTTTCCGATTATGATTAAAAAAACGAGACTTACTGGACAGTTGAAGTTAAACGGTAATTATAAGTCGGCTTCAACCTTTGGTGATGAATCTTTTATTGGAGCTTCATTTGGTATTATAACATTTTAATTTTTCAATCTTTATTTTAAACGAGGGATGCAACAAATGAATTTTATAAAAATCTTCTTTCTTTTTCTTTCAATCTCTTTTTTCTCTACCAGTACTTTTGCCAAAGAGAATAAGCGTCATAAAAACAAAAAACAGGCGCCTCTCGAAAAGGCTGATACCGTTTCAGCAAAGGCAGCAAATCCAGCAGCACGCTACACCGCTGGAGCCAAAAGTTCAAAAGGGATGTTTAACGTTCACCTCAAAGGCGATCAGTTGGTGCTCGAAATTCCCGACTCGCTCTTAGGGCGCGATATGTTGTTCGGGTCTCGTATCAGCGAAATTAGCGACAATGGTAAAATCTCTGCCGGTCAACGCCGTTCAAACCCTGTGTTGGTGTCGTTCACGCGAAAAGGCAAAACCATGTGTATGCTTAAACCTACAGGTAGCTCTATAGCCCGTGCAAACGACCCTTTGGCAATTGCACTCGATCGTAATAATTTAGTACCTGTTCAATATACTTTCGATATCGTAGCTCGTAATGCCGAAAACAATGCTTCTTTGATTGATGTTAGCAAGTTCTTTGCTGCGGAAGTCGATTTGGTTTTTCCAGCTGGCATTGGTAATACTGGTCGCATCGATTCCAAAGTGTCGGGCATTGTAAGTGCTAAAGCTTATGAGCGCAATGTGGAAATCAAATCGCATTACAACTATGCTGGAGGTCGTGAGCCTTTTTCAGTAACGGTTAATTATTCGCTACTGTTATTGAGCAAAACTCCCATGCGTCCTCGCCTCAACGACGATCGTATTAATTATAGCTCTGAGAATAAACGCTATTTTGAGTCGGAAATTCCTAGTAAGTCACTTAAGTTTATCGACCGTTGGGATATTCGACCACGACCTGAAGATGTGGAGAAACACAAAGCAGGACAACTGGTGCAGCCTGCAAAACAAATTGTTTTTTATGTGGACACCTTGATGCCAGCTAAGTGGCGTGGATACGTACACGAAGGTATTCAGATATGGAATCAAGCTTTCGAGAAAATTGGTTTTAAAGATGTAATTAAATCTTACGATTTTCCACGTTCGAAAAGCTTCGATCCCGATGCCTCGCACGTAAATTGTTTTCGTTATGTAGCTTCCACCGATGCCAATGCGCAGGGTCCACAATGGATTGATCCGCGTACAAGCGAAATTGTACAAGGCGATATCATTTGGTGGCACAATGTGATTGAGTTGCTGCAAACATGGCGTTTTGTTCAAACAGCAGCTGCCGATCCCGATGCTCGTTACAAAGAAATTAGTACCGAAATAATGGGCGAAGCTATCCGCTATGCGGTGGCTCACGAAATGGGTCACGTACTCGGACTGCAACACAACATGCGTTCGTCCTTTGCATACCCTACCGATTCGCTTCGTTCGCCTTCGTTTACGCAAAAGTATGGCACTACGGCAAGCATTATGGATTATGCACGTAACAACTATGTGGCACAGCCAGGCGATAAAGAGCGAGGTGTGCGCTTAACACCACCCATGCTTGGGCCATTCGACTATTTTGCCATCGAATATGCATACCGTCCAGTGTATGAGTCGGATAGTTTTTTCGATGAATTGCCTATTCTGAATCATTGGTTCTTAGCTAAAGGCAAAGATCCGGTGTATTACAATAGCGGTACCACCGTTTCGCCCATTGTGCCCGATCCGGCTGCACAGGCCGATATGATTGGGAATGACTTGATTAAATCGGCTAATTACGGTATCAGTAATTTGAAATATATTACTAAAAACCTGATTAAGTGGACGCTTGAACCTGACGATAGCTTCGACTTGTTAAAGCATCGATACGATGCAATTTTGAAGCTGTATTTCCGATTGTCGAACCTTGCAATATCAAACTTGGGAGGTGTATATAGCTACAATGGACCTTACGGTCAGCATCAGGTAATGAACGAGCCTGTTGATAAAGCTAAACAGCAACTTACGGTCAAGTTTGTGGTGGAGCGAATGCTCGATACCGAATGGATGATGCAGCGTGATATTGTCAATTTGTTGGGCGCATCGACTGATGAAATATACAAACAACAATCGACTGTGATTGGACATCTGTTAGGTAACTTCGTGTTACAACGGGTAATGAGTAATGGTCCGCTATATACTCAAAATCCATATACATTACAAGAGTATTTTGCCGATCTCGATGCACAGATTTGGAAACAATCGCAAAAGCCTAAACTTACCGAATTCGACAAACATGTTCAGTTGACTTATGTGGAGCAACTTTGTACGCTAGTTGGTGGTTATTTAGCTCCTAAAAATGATACCAAGTCGGCTAGCGAAACGCTGATTGCCTCGGCTGCTATGTCGCAATTGCAAAAAACGCAAGCCATTGTTCGTTCATCCATCAAGCAAGATGCTAACACAGGTCATTATAGCCTGATGCTAAAGAAAATAAATGACACGCTAAAATAAATAGATACAGATGAAACACCCATGAACCAAATTAAAATTTTGGATACACAAAGGGATGTTCACTGGTTCAATAAAACTTAATGTGCCCTACAAATTCCCCCTTTAGGGGGTTAGGGGGCAGATATATAAAATATATATAAATGAAAATTCGTATTTTGATGTCGATACTGCTTATTGGCAGTTTGACTTTTTCGCTAAAAGCCGACGAAGGCATGTGGGTAACCAAAGATATTGCCCGTAACATAAAAGAGCTTAAAAAAGCTGGACTCAAATTGAGTGCTGCCGATATTTATAGTATTAACAAAGCATGTGTTAAAGATGCAGTGTTGGGTTTATCCAATGGCGACAATGCGTTCGATAGTTTTGCAACAGCAAGTTTTGTGTCGGACAATGGTTTGTTGGTAACCAACTTTCACCCCATTATTCGATACCTTGAGCAGTTTTCGCGCCCCGATCGCGATTTTATCAAAGCAGGATATTGGTCAACAAAACCTGAAGAAGAAACCTTTTGTCGCGACTTAAATGTCATTCAATTGGTGCAAATGGTGGATGTAACTACTGAAATTTTGGAAGGAACGAAAGGTCTTTCGCCAAACGACTTTACAAATAAAATTAATGAAAACGGACAGGCATTACGTCGTAAATACACACGTGGAACGGATACTGATGCGAAAATAACATCGTTTATGGGTGGCAATCAGTTTGTGATGTCAATCTACCGTGTGTATAAAGATGTGCGTATGGTGGCAGCTCCTCCTATTTCGTTGGCCAAGTTTGCTGGCGATGCTGATAACTGGCGCTGGCCTCGTCATGCAGCCGATTTCGCATTCTTGCGTGTGTATGTTGGTAAAGACAATAAACCTGCCGATTACAGTAAAGAGAATGTGGCACTTAAAGGGAATCACTTCCTAAAAGTATCAGCTGCTGGTGTAAAAGAAAATGACTTTAGCATGACTGTTGGATATCCTGCACGTACTAAATTGTATATCCCATCTTTTGCTGTGGCATATATGGAGCAGACCGAATTGCCTGCTAAAATTAAAATTCGTGGCGAAAAGTTGCGCATCATCAACGAAGCGTTAGAGGCTCGTCCCGAAGTTAAATTCCGTTATACAGCTCGTGTAAACAGCATTACGAATAATTACCTGCGTTGGAAAGGGGAGTTGAAAGGCTTGAAACAAATGAACCTTGTGAAACAAAAAGAGGACGAAGAAAAGCAATTAATGGCCTGGATTAATGCGGATAAAGCGCGTGTTGAAAAATATGGCGATATTATCAATGTTCAACGCGAGATTTACGAAAAATTGATTCCGTTGAAAATGGCTGATGTGTATTTCAATGAAACGGCTATTAGTGGTGCTGAACTTGTTCCTTTTGCAGGTAAATTCGAAAAAATGGTGCAAATGTTCAATCGTAAAAATTTGAATATGAAAGCTATTCAGGGTGAGGTGGATCGTTTAATTCCATTGGCCAAACAGTTTTACGAAGCTTGGGATATGGAGGTTGATAAACAAATGTATCGCGATATGATTTATTTGTATTATAGCAATGTGGATAAACAATTTATTTCGGAAGAAATGGTGGAATCCTTAGCACAGTTCAATGGCGATGTGGATAAATATACCGACTATGCATTTGCTAATTCCATGCTCACAAAACCCGAAAAAGTTCAGGAGTTTTTGCAAAAAGTTGATACTACTACCATCGAAACGCTTACCAAGGATCCAATTTATAAGTTGGCTCTAAGTTATTATACTGTATATACACGCCGAGTAATTAATCAAACTAAAAAACTGGAAGCAGAACAAGGCAAGTATTTTAACTTGTATATGGATGCCATTGCGTCGATGAATGCAGGTAAACTGATTGCACCAGATGCTAATCGCACACAACGTTTAAGTTATGGAAAAGTAACTGGCACCAAAGCGGCCGATGGCGTAATGTATGATTATTATACCACGATGGATGGAATTTTCGAAAAACGTGCCGAGAACCCAGGACACCCTGATTATTCATTGCCTAAGAAAATTGGCGATTTGTATGATGCTTCCGATTTTGGTACTTATGGCGTGAATGGAAAAATGCCTGTTAACTTCTTGAACAATCACCATACCTCAAGTGCGAACTCTGGTAGCCCTGTACTCAATGCCAAAGGCGAGTTAATCGGGTTAAACTTCGATCGTATTGCCGAAGGGGTTGCTTCGGATTATAAATTCTTGCCTGAGTCGAGTCGCAACATTGCGGTTGATATTCGCTACGTGTTGTTCTTATTAGAAAAATACTCACGTTCGGGTCATTTGTTGAACGAAATGAAGATAGTAAAATAGAGTTTTATATAAAAAGTAAAGGATAAATATAGTTGATTATTTAGATATGAGTACTAGAAGTGTAATGGCGGCTTTTGTAGCTGCACTGTGTTTTTTAAGTGTGTCGGCTCAACCGCCAAGACCTAAAAATACGGAACCTGTTTTAACCAAGGTTTCAAACAAGGATGTTGTGCAAAGCGTATTTCCTGAGGCTACTAAGGTAGAAAAGCTAAATGATTATTGGTTTAAAATTGTGGATGACAAAAATAAACTTTTTGGCTACGCAATGACGAGTACCGATTATTGTAAAAACGTACAAGGGTATAACAATACCACACCGGTGATGATTATTACCGACAAAAAATACGTGATAAAAAAAGTGGCTATGCTTTCGAATTACGAAACACTTGCTTATGTGCGTCGACTCGAAAAGATGGGTTACTTCACCAACTGGAACGAATTAAAACTGACTGAAGCTAAAAATATTAAAGTAGATGCCTATGCAGGTGCTACTATTACAGCTCGTGCAGTTGAGAAAAACGTGAACTTTTTGTTGGAAAATGGAGCCAAAAATCTTCCCAAGAAATAAGTTAAGCTTTAAAACTGATTAAGGGTTGTTTCAAACCTTATTTTAAAAACTAATTTAGTTTTAATCAGCACGTTTTTTTTTCTATCGCAAAGACACAAAGTCGCTACGAAACCAAGAAATATGTTGTGCGGCTTTGTGTCTTTGTGTTTTTATGTTCAAAAACAATACTTTCAATACCTATCTTACTTGTTGTGCTTTCTTGAAAATTCACAATGATAATGGATACAAATCCTTTGGGTGTGTAATGTGCCAAATTCAACATTCATGAGCATACTGATTTCTATCGAGAACGATGCGGTATGACCAGATAGAACGATCTCGATTGTTTTATATTTCAGCCTCTAATTACGGTGAATGTTTCGCGAATGCTTAGCTTTAGATCTTATTTTTGAATACTTTTTATCTCAATTTTCGAGTATCTGCCTTTGCTTCATTTCGCAAAGTTTGTTATAATTAAGGCTTTGTTTGCTGATGTTTTTAAAGAATTTGCTAATTTTGTGTTTCAATTTAAAACTTAGGATATTAAAAATGAGTGTTGTAGATAGTATTAAAAACGCACAAGGTACAGCTTTTTCTTTTGAATTATTACCTCCGTTGAAAGGAAATGGGATGGATGGGGTGAATCGTACCATTGAAACTTTGCTTGAATTTGACCCTAAATATATTAACATTACCACGCACAGAAGCGAATTGGTTTTTAAAGAGTCTGCTAATGGCTTGTTTGAACGTGTTGCTGAGCGTCACCGTCCTGGTACTGTAGCGATAGCTGCAGCCATACAACACAAGTACAAAGTGCCTGTTGTTCCTCATATCATTTGTGGCGGTTTTACGCGCGAAGAAACAGAGTATGCACTTATCGATTTGCAGTATCTTGGTATTACCGATCTATTGTTGCTCCGTGGCGATAAGGCTAAGCATGATCGTGAGTTTGTATCGAGTGGTAACAATCATGCCACTGATTTACAAGTTCAAGTTAATAAATTTAATGAGGGTTTGTTCTTGGATGGATCGCAAATGAAATCGTCGATGCCTCGATTTTCATATGGAATGGCTTGCTATCCCGAAAAGCATGAGGAGGCCCCTAATATGGATTCTGACTTATATTATGCTAAAATGAAAGTGGATGCTGGTGCGGAATACCTGGTGACGCAAATGTTTTTTGACAACTCAAAATATTATCAATTTGTCGATAAATGTCGTGCTGCTGGCATTACTGTTCCCATTATTCCAGGTCTAAAACCACTTACTTTGTTAAATCAGACTACTGTTCTGCCTAAAATCTTCAGTACCGAGTTGCCCGAGGCCTTTGTGTCGCAACTTCGTGCCTGTAAAACTGATGCCGAAGCTGCTGAGATAGGAGTGGAGTGGTGTACTTTTCAAGCGAAGGATCTTATTAAAAATAACATCCCTAGTATACATTTTTATAGTTTAATGGCTACCCAAAGTGTAAAGCAAGTAGCTAAAGCTGTTTTCTAAATATTTTTAATATGGGTATTTTAATATCATTGTTTTTTGGGCTTATTTTCATAGTATTGCTTGTTATCTTGTTTGTACTTGGTTTTATTCGCTCTATTTTTCGTTTCGGAAAACCTAAGAACAATTCGGCATATCAGCAACCGTATGCCGAAAAGCCAAGTGCATCGCCTCGCTCCAAAGTCTTTTCGAAAGAAGAGGGGGAGTATGCTGATTATGAAGAGATAAAATAAGCATCTTCTTTTTTATAAAGAAATTTCGCAAGCGTTTATTCTGCAATTTTATACAATATTAGTAAAGAAATTACAGTGAATAGGCCTGTAAGTTTAAACAAAATAGCTATTTTTGTTTTGTATACTTGTAACCGTATTAATTACGGTTATTTTTTTAAATAAAAATAGATAACCATGACATCAAAATTATTTTTGCTAATGACTGCAATTACGTTCAGTAGTTTGGCTAGCGCGGGTAATCCCTTGCTCGAAAAGTACAACACACCGTACGAAACAATTCCTTTTGATAAAATTAAAACGGAACATTACATGCCTGCATTTGAAGCAGGGATGAAGGAACATAACAAAGAAATTGAAGCAATTGTAGCTAATCCCAAGCCAGCAACTTTCGATAACACCATTGTAGCTCTCGAAAAAAGCGGTGCTTTGCTAAATAAGGTTTCATCGCCATTCTTCAATTTGTTGAGTTCCGAAACAAACGACGAAATGCAGGCTATTGCTCAAAAAATATCACCTCTTTTGTCGGAGCATGGTAATGCAATTACGCTTAACGAAAAGTTATTTGCTCGTGTAAAAGCAGTTTACGATACAAAAGCAAGTTTGAAGCTAAACGCCGAGCAGCAGATGTTGTTGCAAAAATCATACGATCGTTTTGCCGAAAATGGAGCTAACTTATCGGCTAAAGATAAAGAGATTTACAAGCAAATTTCGAAAGACTTGAGCATGTTGACGCTTAACTTTGGTCAAAATGGACTGAAGGAAACCAATAAATGGAGTTTAAATATCTCTGATAAAGCATTATTGAAAGGTTTACCTCAGGATGTGCTTGATATGCTTGCTCTTAATGCTAAAAAAGCGGGCAAAGAAGGCTGGTTGCTCGATTTGAAAGCAACGACCTACGGGCCTGTGATGAAATATGCCGATAATCGTGACTTGCGTCGCGAGTTGTACATGGCTTATGCTACTCGCAACATGCTAGGTGGCGAGTTTGATAATGTTGAGAATATACGTAAAATTGCCAATCTGCGTTTGCAAATGGCAAAATTATTAGGCCATAAATCATTTGCCGACTATAGTTTAGTACAGCGTATGGCCGAAAACAAAGCCAATGTTTATAGTTTAACGGATAAATTACTTGCTGCTTACAAGCCTACTGCACTCAAAGAATATGCTGAGGTGCAAGCCTTCGCGAACAAAAGTGGAGCCTATTTTCAAGTTCAATCATGGGATTGGTCTTATTATTCTGAAAAACTAAAAGCTGAAAAGTTTGATTTGACCGATGAGATGTTGAAGCCTTATTTTGAACTCGAAAATGTCAAAAAAGGAGTGTTTGGCTTGGCTACTAAACTTTACGGCATTCAGTTCGTGAAAAACAAAAACATCCCAGTATATCACTCCGAAGTAGATGCTTATGATGTGCTTGACGAAAAAGGAAATTTTGTTTCCGTGCTTTATACCGATTTCCACCCACGCGACGGAAAGAGATCGGGTGCATGGATGAGCGAGTTTAAAGGACAGTGGATGGATGGTAAAAAAGACAGCCGTCCGCATATTACCATTGTTATGAATTTTACTCGTCCTACCGAAACTAAACCGGCTCTTTTAACCTTCGACGAATACAGCACGTTCTTACATGAGTTTGGTCACGCACTTCATGGTATGTTATCCAAATGTACTTACGAGTCGCTTTCGGGAACTAACGTGTATCGCGATTTTGTAGAGCTGCCATCACAGATAATGGAAAACTGGGGTCCAGAGAAGGCATTCCTTGATGGCTTTGCGGTACATTATAAAACAGGCGAAAAAATACCTGTTGCATTAATCCAAAAAATTAAAGATTCTGAAAACTTCAATGTTGCTAACTTCTGTTTGCGTCAGTTGAGTTTTGGTTATTTGGATATGGCATGGCACACAATCGAAATTCCATATGCTGGCGATGTAATTCGTATGGAAAAAGAGGCAATGAGTAAAACTCAAATTTTACCAGTTGTGAACGATGCAGCAATGAGCCCTACATTTAACCATATTTTTGCGGGAGGTTATGCTGCTGGTTACTATAGTTATAAATGGGCCGAAGTGCTCGATGCTGATGCTTATTCTGTGTTTGTGAAAAATGGTATTTTTGATAAGAAAACAGCCAATGCGTTTCGTCAAAATATTTTAATGAAAGGTGGTACTGAACACCCAATGACACTTTATAAAAAATTTAGAGGGCAAGAGCCTACTATCGATGCTTTGTTAAAACGTCACGGAATTCAATAGGCGTTTATATAAAAAGTTTAAAAAGCCGCTAACTTTCGAATGAAAGAAGCGGCTTTTTTCATTCGTTTGTAAACGTTTGCGAATCTTTTTGCTAACTCATTGTGTTATACTGATTGAATGTTGAAATTTTCCTTTATTTTTGTGTTCTAATAAATTTGTTGTCCTATGTTGAAAAGAAACTATTTACTATTACTTCCGCTGCTCATGCTTTTTGCATGTGGTGGTAAGCAGCATTATGCATCGTTTAACGATTATCCGGTATACGATGGCACTGATCTAGAGTTGACCTATTCGTCGCAGGCTTCTGCTTTTCGCTTGTGGGCTCCTACAGCCGATCAGGTTAAACTACTTCTGTATGATAACGGCAGTGAAGGTGCAGCCTATCAGGTAATTGATATGGATGAATCGGAGCAAGGTACCTGGGTGAAGAAAATTAAGGAGGATTTAATAGGTAAATTCTATACCTTTCAAATTCGTATTGGCGAAAAATGGTATGCTGAAACTCCAGGAGTATGGGTGAAAGCCACTGGTGTTAACGGTAAACGTGCAGCTATAATCGATATGGACGATACGAATCCTGATGGTTGGAATAATGACTCAAAACCGGAGCTTAAAAATTTTACGGATATTGTGCTCTACGAACTACATATGCGCGATTTCTCCATGTCTCAAAACTCTGGTATCAAAAATAAGGGTAAATACCTCGCGTTTACTGAGAATGGAACAAAAAACTCAGCAGGCGAAGCAACAGGTATTGATCACTTAAAAGAACTTGGAGTTACCCACGTTCACTTGCTACCTTCCTACGATTTTGCTTCAATCGACGAAACAACGCTCGAAAAAAATGTTTATAACTGGGGGTACGACCCGTTAAACTATAATGTTCCTGAAGGAAGCTATTCTACTAACCCTCACGACCCTGTTACTCGTATCAAAGAGTTTAAGCAGATGGTTCAGGCTCTCCACAAGGCTGGTATTCGTGTGGTGATGGATGTGGTGTACAACCACACGTTTACGGCTGACGAGTCGCATCTTAATTTAACGGTGCCGGGTTATTTTTATCGTATGAAAGCCGATAGTACTTGGTCCGACGCTTCGGGATGTGGTAATGAGACTGCCTCCGAACGTGCCATGATGCGCAAATTTATTGTTGAGTCCGTTACTTATTGGGCTAAAGAATATCATATCGATGGTTTTCGGTTCGATTTAATGGGTATTCATGATATTGAAACCATGAATGCAGTAAGGGATGCATTAAATAAAGTAGACCAATCTATTTTTATTTATGGTGAAGGTTGGACAGCCGGTGCTTCACCTTTGGCCGAGGACAAAAGAGCAGTGAAGAAAAATGCGAAACAATTAAATGGTATTGCTGTATTTAGCGATGATATTCGCGATGCATTAAAGGGTAGTTGGTCTGATGAAAAAACACCAGGCTTTGCTGCTGGAAAAGATAGTTTGGAGGAGAGTGTTAAGTTTGGTATCGTTGGTGGTGTGCAGCATTCGCAGATTGATTATACGAAGCTTATTTACTCGAAGGAGCCTTATGTGGCAGAGCCTAGTCAAACCATTAACTACGTGTCGTGTCACGATGATTTGTGTTTAGTAGATAAACTCAAAATATCGAATGATCCAAAGGCTTCAGAGGCTGATTTAATTCGTTCGAATAAGCTAGCACAAACAGTAGTGTTTACGTCTCAAGGTGTGCCCTTTATTTACGCTGGTGAGGAATTGTATCGAAATAAAAAAGGAGTGCATAATACCTATCAATCTCCTGATTCTATTAATCAAATTGATTGGAACTTTAAAACGATCTATAAAGATGTATTCACGTACTATCAAGGCTTAATAGCGTTGCGTAAAGCTCATCCGGCTTTCCGAATTTCAAAAGCTCAAATGATTCAAGATCACTTACAGTTTATAGACAGTGTACCTGCAAATGTGATTGCATATAAATTAACCGATCATGTCAATGGCGACAGCTGGAAAGAGATTATGATGTTGTTAAATGGCAATAAAAAGGCCATGTCAGTGCCTATGCCCGAGGGCAAATGGAATTTAGTGTGCCACGATGGTGTTGTTAATTTGAATGGAATAAAAGAAGTAAATAGCAAAGAGTTTCGAATTGAGCCTTTATCGGCAAGTATTCTGTATTTGGCAGAGTAAACTACTCACCACTTAATTCTCACAAAAAAATAGCGCTCTGTAAATTTACAGAACGCTATTTTTTTTGTAGAAATATCAGTTAATTAGTTTCCAATTTCTGATAAAAATTTAATACGTACTAATCTTACTTCGATCTCGCTAAAATCATCCTCGCCAAGTTCTTCAAGTGCAGGTTCAATTTTATCTGTTTCGGCTGAACTGAAATAATCAAAGATATCATCAATATGATCAGGCTCCATTACTTCATCTAAAAAGTAATCAATGTTTATTTTGGTGCCCGAGTATACAATAGCCTCAATTTCGTCGAGTAACTCACCAATTTCTAAACCTTTGGCCATTGCGATGTCATCCAACGCAATTTTACGGTCAATGGATTGAATGATAGATACTTTAAGTTTTGATTTATTAGCCACCGTGCGTACTCGTAAGTCTTCAGGGCGTACAATCTCATTTTCCTTAACGTGTTCTTTTATCACTCTCAAAAAGTCTTCGCCATATCGTTTCGCTTTTCCAGCTCCCACGCCGGGTATGTTCTGTAGCTCATCCATTGTAACAGGATAAGTTGTAGCCATAGCTTCGAGCGATGGATCTTGAAAAATTACAAATGGCGGAACCTCAAGTTTCTTCGACATTTTTTTACGAAGGTCTTTAAGTATTGAGAATAAAACATCGTCGGCTGCACAAGTGCCTCCCGATGATTTTGCCGTTGCTTCTTCCTCTTCTTCGTCAAAGTCTGTGTCTTTAACAATTTGAAACGATGTAGGCTTCTTCATATAGGCCTTGCCAGTAGCTGTAACTTTTAATAAGCCATAGTTTTCAATCTCTTTCGAAATGTAACCTGCAATTAATGCTTGCCTAATTATCGCATGAAGAGTTTTTTCATCCTCGTCAGATGCTGAACTAAAGTTCTCCAACTCATCGTGTTGATATGTTGTTACTTCTGATGTTTCGTTTCCTTTCAAAACATCAACTATGTGCTCCGCTTTAAATTTTTCGCGTACAGCAATGATTGTCTCAAGTGTAAGAACTAAGAGTTCTTGACCTTCAATAAATTTACGTGGTTTCATACAATTATCACAACAACCGCAGTCGTTTTCTAGCTCTTCTCCAAAATAATGTAACAATAATTTTCTACGGCAAACCGATGATTCGGCATATGCCTGTGTCTCCAATAATAATTGATTCCCGATTTCCTGTTCAGCAACAGGTTTCCCCTGCATAAACTTTCGCAGTTTATCTAAATCTTTATATGCATAAAATGCAATACATTGTCCTTCTCCGCCATCTCGGCCTCCACGCCCTGTCTCTTGGTAATAGCCTTCGAGGCTTTTAGGCATGTCGTAATGTATTACATAGCGTACATCGGGTTTGTCTATGCCCATCCCAAATGCAATTGTAGCAACTATAACCTGAACTTTTTCCATGAGGAATTTATCCTGATTTTCAGTTCGTACATGTGCATCCATGCCTGCATGATAGGGTAGGCACGATATACCATTTACTTTTAACGTTTCTGCTAGTTCTTCAACCTTTTTACGACTTAAACAGTAAATAATACCCGATTTGTCCTTTTGTGAACGAATATATTTTATTATATCCTTATCAACATCGTTTGTTTTTGTAAGTACTTGATAAAACAAATTGGGTCTATTAAACGACGATCGAAAAACCTGAGCACCCAGCATGCCTAAATTTTTCTGTATATCGTGTTGTACCTTCGGTGTTGCAGTTGCAGTAAGTGCAATTAAAGGTGCTGCTCCAATTTCGTTTATCAATGGGCGAATGCGTCTGTACTCTGGACGGAAATCATGTCCCCACTCCGAAATACAATGCGCTTCGTCTACAGCATAAAATGAAATTTTCAGAGATCGAAGAAATTCGATATTCTCTTCTTTTGTAAGTGACTCAGGTGCAACATATAGCAATTTTGTTTTACCCGAGAGTAAATCGGCTTTTACGGCCTCTATAGCTGGTTTCGATAGTGTCGAATTTATAAAGTGGGCTATTCCATCTTCATCACTAAAATTCCTCATGGCATCAACCTGATTTTTCATGAGTGCAATTAGAGGCGATATAACAACGGCTGTACCTTCCATCAATATGGATGGCAACTGATAACACAAGGACTTACCGCCTCCAGTTGGCATCAACACAAAGGTGTCGTTTCCGCTTAATACATTTTGGATGATAGCTTCTTGGTTTCCCTTAAAACCATCAAAACCAAAATTCTTTTTTAAGTGAGTTGCTAACTCTGAATGTGTAACCATGTATTTTTTTTTAGTCCGAAAATTTTAAACAAAATTATAAACAGATTTCAAATATACAAGGCTTTTTGAAAAAAAAATCAAAACGGCAACAAAAAAAACATATATTATTGTTTTTGTTGCTGTTTTTGACCTGTGTATCAAGATGTTTTAAGTCTGTTAATATTTGCGCGCTCAATTTTAGTGCGGGCGTAGTCTAAATTGATTTCTAATTTTTTATCATTGGACGAAGGCATTTCATACATCTTATCCATAATAATAGTTTCAGTTATCGAACGAAGTCCACGCGCACCAAGTTTAAATTCTATTGCCTTATCTACAATGTAATCAAGCACTTCGGTCGAGAAGATGAGCTCTATCTGATCCATGCCAAAAAGCTTATAGTACTGTTTGGTGATTGAGTTTTTAGGCTCCGTCAATATTCTTCGTAGTGCAGTTCTATCCAATGGCTCAAGGTAGGTTAAAATAGGTAGACGCCCAATGATTTCGGGTATAAGTCCAAACGATTTTAAGTCTTGAGGTGCAATGTATTGCAATAAGTTGTTTTTGTCAAATTGCTCATTTTCAAGTGAGGCGCTATAGCCAACCATTCTGGTGTTAAGTCTTGATGCAATTTTCTTTTCAATACCATCAAAAGCTCCACCACATATAAATAATATGTTTTGTGTGTTTACAGCAATCATTTTTTGATCTGGATGTTTGCGTCCCCCCTGAGGTGGTACATTTACAACCGATCCTTCAAGGAGCTTAAGTAGTCCTTGTTGTACGCCCTCACCGCTTACATCACGAGTAATGCTCGGATTGTCGCTTTTGCGTGCAATTTTGTCTATTTCGTCAATAAAAACAATACCTCTTTCTGCTGCCTTTACGTCGTAATCAGCCACTTGTAGTAGTCTGGTAAGTATGCTTTCGATGTCTTCACCCACATATCCAGCTTCCGTTAATACAGTCGCATCTACAATTGTAAAAGGTACATGTAGTCGTTTTGCAATGGTGCGTGCCAAAAGCGTTTTTCCTGTACCAGTATAGCCAACCATAATGATGTTTGATTTCTCAATTTCAACATCATCGTTTGTTTTTTCTTGCATCAATCGTTTGTAGTGATTGTATACTGCTACTGATAGGTATTTTTTTGCTTCGTCTTGGCCAATAATGTATTCATCAAGATATTCTTTAATCTCAATGGGTTTGGGGATTTCGTTTTTATTTAACGTCGGTATTTTCGATTTTGAATTCGTGTTTTCTTTCACGATGTCGGCAGCTTGTACGGCACACTCATTACAAATCTGAGCACCGCCCTGACCCATAATGAAGAAATCGACCTGTGATTCAGGACGGCCGCAAAAGCTACAGTTCTTTACAACTTTAGCCATTCTTATTTTTTCTTCTCGTTTACTAATATTTTGTCAATCATACCGTACTCGAGCGCTTCTTGCGATGTCATCCAGTAATCTCTATCCGAATCTTTCTCAACGCGTTCAAAAGGGCTCTTTGAGTGGTCCGCAATAATAGTATATAGTTCTTTTTTTAATTTCTGTATTTCACGAGCTGTAATTTCAATGTCTGATGCCTGTCCTTGTGCGCCACCCATAGGTTGGTGTATCATAACACGTGAGTGTTTCAATGCTGAGCGTTTTCCTTCGGCCCCAGCTACAAGTAATACAGCGCCCATCGAAGCTGCCATTCCAGTACAAATTGTGGCTACATCTGAGCCAATAAATTGCATTGTATCGTAAATGCCTAATCCCGCATAAACCGAACCACCTGGGGTGTTTAAGTAGATTGAAATGTCTTTGCCTGGGTCTGATGAATCAAGAAACAATAGTTGTGCTTGAATCACGTTTGCTGTGTAGTCGTCAACCTGTGTGCCTAAAAAGATGATACGATCCATCATTAGTCTCGAAAATACATCCATCTGAGTTACATTTAGTTGGCGTTCTTCAAGAATTGACGGCGAGATATAATTGCTCGTTATATCGGTGTATTTGTCAAGTGCCAAGCCATTCATTCCTAAGTGCTTGGTTGCATATTTGCGGAATTCGTTATTCATAATTTATTCTTTTTTATATGTTTAAAGAAATAATCAGTAAAAAGTAATACCTGTTGTTTGAATACGAAAAAGGCTTTAGCCCATTTCATTAGTCAAACAAAGGTATGAAATTTTTGTTTAATCTAAGAAGGGAAAAAGCCTTTTCGGTAAGAAATTATAATCTCTTAATGTTTAATTTTCAAACATTTTATTGAAATCGTCAATTGAAACCTCTTTAACATCAAGTTTTACATTGTTTTTTACAATCTCAAACACTTTGTTCTCGGCAACGCGCTCTACAATTCCTTTTACAGTTTCTTCTTTTTTAAGCATGTCTTTAGCATAGTTATCAAGAATATCGTCGCCCATACCTACCATGCCGTATTGAGCAAATTGTGCACGTGCAATTTTGCGAGCATAAGCATTGATATCTTCCATTTCTACTTTGATATCGTTTGCTTTAGCAATTTTGTCTTTGATTAATTGCCATTTAAGGTCGGCAATCATTTTGGGGAATTCAGCTTCTATTGTCTCAATAGTCATGTTGTCGTTTGATGCTTTCACCCAGCGTTTTAAAAATGCATCAGGGAAAGTTAGATCATCGAATTTGGCAACAAGTGCTTCGCGGGCATCAATACCAAATTTATATTCGCTATCTCCTGAAAGTGATTCTAGGATACCATCTTTAATTTTTGCGCGGAATTCTTCAACACTTGCTACAACTCCTTCGCCATAAACTTTGTCGAAAAGATCTTGGTCTATTTCAGCTTCGTGGTAACGAGTAATGCTTTCGATAGTGATTTGAAATTCAGAGCTAATTTCTTTTGCCTCGTCTTTAGAGATTTTCAAAAGTGATGAAACTTCAGCTTCGTTATTGTAGGCTGTTTGAGGTGTAAATGTAATTACTGAACCTTTAGTTGCTCCAACAAATTTAGCTTTTTGTGCTTCGTCAACCATATACGATGGTGTTAGTACTGCATCAGCTACTTTAAGACCCTTTTCGTTTACTTTACCATCAGCTAGTTCAAGTATTTCACCTTTAATCATGTCTTTTTCTTCAACAATTTCTTCTTGAATGTATTTACCGTAGCGGCTAGTGTACGATTTAACTTGATTGTCAATCATTTCTTCGCTTACAGTAATGTTGTAGCTTACAATTTTATCTTTTTTGCTTAGTTCCACTTCAAATTCAGGAGCAATACCAAGGTCAAATACAAAATCAAAATTGTCTTGGCCATCCAAATCTAATGCTGGTTGTTCAGTTTCGTTTGGCATTGGCTCACCCAATATGTTGATTTTGTTTTCGCGAATGTATTTGTAAAGTTCGTCTGAAACAATTTTGTTTACTTCTTCGGCTATGACGGCTTTGCCATACATTTTATTTATCAGACCAACTGGTACCATACCTGGGCGAAATCCAGGGATGTTGGCTTTTTTACGATATTCGCGTAGTTTTTGATCTACCTTTTCGGTGTAATCCGCTTTTTCAATGCTTACGGTTACAATTGCATTGTTTTGATCGATGTCTTTTCTGACGATGTTCATAATGTATATTTGTTATTTACGTATTTTTATATACTGTTATTTAGTTTGCAGCATTTGGCTTATAGGCTTTTAGCTGTTGTTCTTTTGCCAATAATTTGGCCTGCAAAGGTACTAATTTTTTTGTTTAATTTGGGTGTTTTGTGTTCTAAAATAGGATATTTTATTGTTCAATCTAACTCTTCGTATTTTCAATTGTTCGAATTGTTTTGACATTCAAAATATTAATCGTATTTTTGCAGCCTAATTTTATTTGATAGCATGGTTTGTAAAATGCTTTCATTCAAATTGTTATTAAAAATTAGTATATAATATAAATTCATATTTTCAATGGCTACAACAGCAGATATAAAAAACGGTATGTGTCTTGATATTGACGGACAGTACTATTTCATTACTGAGTTTTTACATGTTAAACCAGGCAAAGGGGCAGCGTTTGTTCGTACAAAAATGAAAAACGTAGTAACGGGTCGTACACTCGATCGTACATTTAATGCAGGTATTCGTATCGACGAAGTGCGTATCGAACGTCGCGAGTATCAATTTCTATATCAAGACGATATGGGATACAATTTCATGAACAATGAAACTTACGAGCAAGTATCGGTAAATAAAGATATTATCAATGGTGTTGACTTCTTAAAGGAAGGTATGGTTTGTGAAGTTGTTACGCATGCCGAATCGGAAACAATTTTGTATGTTGATCTGCCTGTAAATGTGGCTTTGTTGGTTACTTACACGGAGCCAGGCTTAAAAGGCGATACAGCAACGAACGCATCAAAACCTGCTACGCTCGAAACTGGTGCAATTGTGCGCGTACCTTTGTTTATTAACGAAGGCGAAACAATTAAAGTGGATACACGTGCAGGTTCATATGTTGAACGTGTGAAAATCTAATAATTCACTAAAAGTATTTTTAAGTCCGGCTAACGTAAATGTTTGTCGGACTTTTTTTTTATATTTGTGGCTTATAATATACTAAATGAAAGCACGATTACGTAGTTTTGGATATGCATTTAATGGGATTAAATTGGTTTTTGGTAAAGAGCCAAATATGAACATCCATCTTATCTTCTCAGCTCTTGTGGTAGCATGTGGATTTTACTTCAACATCTCATTCGTAGAGTGGATAGCATGCATCCTTTGTATTGGCCTTGTTATAAGTCTTGAATTACTAAACTCTGCTATTGAGCGCTTGGTTGATCTCGTATCGCCTCATAAACAGCCTTTGGCAGGTGCCGTGAAAGATATTGCTGCGGGTGCAGTTTTGATTGCTGCTATCTGTGCAGCAATAGTAGGCTGTATTGTTTTTATTCCCAAAGCTTTGGCATTTATTGGTTTTTAGTTGGTTTTCAACTTTTTTACTTCCATGCTGTTTATACTAATGTGTTCATTAATAATTTAATTTTAAGATTTATGAAAAATTCCTATTCAATACTCGCTGCATTCGTTGGTGGTGCACTCGTTGGTAGCGCATTGGCATTGCTTTTTGCGCCTGAAAGTGGTAAAGAAACGCGAAAAAAAATTACTGATTTTCTTGATAAAAATGGGTTAAAGTTAGAAGATTCTGATAATGAAGCCGAAGATTTGATTGTAAACAATGAATCAACATCAAAGACGGTTTAAATAATTTTGATCTCTATGAATGAAACTCAACAACCTGTCGAAAATTTTCAGCAATTGTATGCCGAGATACGGAAGTATTTTTTGTTGCAAAAGGAATTTGTAAAAGTCGATTTTGTCGAAAAGCTCTCCATATTGCTATCTACATTTATTATTTTATTTGTAGTTGTTGCTTTAATTATGTCAACGCTCTTGTTTTTGTTTATCGCCTTGGCATATGCATTGGAATCGCTAGTTGGTAGTTTAGCTTTAAGTTTCGCCATAATTGCATTGTTTTATGTGTTTTTGATTGTAGTTTTTTACAGTTTGCGTAAAAAGCTAATTATTAATCCAATTGTAAATTTGTTGGCAGGTTTATTTTTAAATAAAGAAAAGGAATAAAATTATGGGTCTAGTATCTACTCCACATTCAAAAAAAGTATCAGATCCTCTTTGGGATTTGGCTATTCGTAAGCAACAACTTAAATTAAAAATACAGGCTCAGGAAGCGCATATCACTCATTCAACAAAACAACTATTTACTCTAAACTCACTTTTTAAATCTGTTTTTAATTTTGTTGGAAACAAAACGAGTATTTACGAAGGGTTTATCATTGGATTTCGTGTTTTTAAAACGATACGTAGTATGTTTAAAAAGTAATTTAAACACAACAAAAAAAAATAGGCTAACACATTTTAAAGTGATAGCCTATTTTTTTTATAAATAGAGTGAATTATTCTGCTGAATTGCCTTCTTCTATATCTGTTACATTACGGCGAGCATCTTCCTTCTTATTGTACTCGTCTCTTGAGTAAACAACAATCTTGTCGAAGTCGCGTTGACCTGTACCAGCTGGTATTAAGTGTCCGCAAATTACGTTCTCTTTCATACCTTCTAAACGGTCAACTTTTCCGTTGATTGCAGCATCGTTCAATACTTTAGTAGTTTCTTGGAACGACGCAGCGGACATAAAGCTTTGTGTTTGAAGTGCCGCACGTGTAATACCTTGAAGTATCTGATTTGACGTTGCTGGTATTGCATCTCGAGTTTCCACAAGGCGCATATCACGGCGTTTCAAGGCACTGTTTTCGTCACGAAGTTTACGAGCAGTAATAATCTGACCAGCTTTAAGCGTTTCCGAATCGCCGGCGTCAAGAATTACTTTTTTACCCCAAATACGGTCGTTCTCGTCCATAAACTCATGCTTGTCAATAATTTGTTTTTCAAGGAAGCGTGTATCACCTTGTTCAAGGATTTCTACTTTACGCATCATTTGACGAACAATTACTTCGAAGTGTTTATCGTTGATTTTTACACCCTGTAAGCGGTAAACATCTTGAACTTCGTTTACAATATAATCTTGAACAGCTGTTGGGCCTTTGATCATCAAAATATCCGAAGGAGTTGTTGCACCTTCTGATAGTGGTGTTCCGGCACGTACAAAGTCATTTTCTTGAACAAGAATTTGTTTAGAAAGCTGAATCATGTATTTTTTAACCTCACCTGTTTTCGATGTCACACTCAACTCGCGATTACCACGTTTGATTTTGCCAAAGTTCACTTCACCATCAATCTCGGCTACTACAGCAGGGTTCGATGGATTACGCGCTTCGAAAAGTTCGGTAACACGAGGAAGACCCCCTGTGATATCACCTGCTTTACCTACTGCACGTGGAATTTTAACAAGCATCTGACCAGCTTTAATTTGTTCTCCATCCTCTACTACAAGGTGGGCGCCTACTGGTAAGTTGTATGTGCGAATAACAGCACCATCTTTGTCCATAATGTGAGCACTTGGCACACGATTACGATCTTTCGATTCTGTGATAATTTTTTCGCTCAAACCGGTAGCATCATCGGTATCAGTTTTGAATGTTACGTTTTCAATAACATCTTCAAACTCAATTTTACCATCAGTTTCCGATATAATAACAGCATTAAATGGATCCCATTCACAAACTACTTGTCCTTTGGTTGCTACATCGCCATTCTTAACGAACAATTTAGAACCATAAGGTATGTTTTGAGTGGTTAATACAATGCTTGTGTTAATATCAACAACACGCATTTCAGTTAAACGGCTTACTACAATTTGATAATCACCTGCAGTATCTTTTACTTCTACTGTACGTAATTCGTCAAATTCTAAACGGCCATCGTAACGAAGTGAAATTTTGTTTTCGGCACCTACGTTCGATGCAACCCCACCGACGTGGAACGTACGAAGTGTAAGCTGAGTACCTGGCTCACCAATTGACTGAGCAGCAATAACTCCCACAGCTTCACCAATGTGTACCATTTTACCTGTTGCAAGGTTACGTCCGTAACATTTAGCACAAACACCTTTTTTCGACTCGCAAGTAAGTACCGAACGTATTTCAACACGCTCTATTGGTGAATCTTGAATTTTTTTAGCTAGTTGCTCTGTAATTTGGCTTCCCGAAACTACAATTAACTCACCTGTTAATGGGTGATATATATCGTGTACTGAAACACGTCCTAAAATACGTTCAAATAATGACGAAACAACTTCTTCGTTGTTTTTCATTTCAGTAGCTATCAAACCACGTAATGTTCCACAGTCATCTTCGTGGATAATTACATCGTGCGATACGTCAACCAAACGACGAGTCAAGTATCCTGCATCGGCAGTTTTAAGAGCCGTATCCGCCAAACCTTTACGCGCACCGTGGGTAGAAATAAAGTACTCAAGTACTGATAGTCCTTCCTTAAAGTTCGAAAGAATTGGATTCTCAATAATCTGACCGCCTTCGGCACCCGATTTTTGAGGTTTTGCCATCAAACCACGCATACCTGAAAGCTGACGAATCTGTTCTTTCGAACCACGAGCTCCAGAATCAAGCATCATATATACAGAGTTGAAGCCTTGGTTATCTGTCGAAAGTTGTTTCATCAAAATATTTGACAATTTCGAGTTGATATGCGTCCATGTATCAATAATCTGGTTGTAACGTTCGTTGTAGGTAATGAAACCCATGTTGTAGTTGTTCAGAATCTCTTCAACTTCAGCATTTCCTTCATTTACAAGGATTTCTTTTTCGGCAGGTATAATAACGTCACCAAGGTTAAACGATAAACCACCTTTAAATGCCATTTGATATCCTAAGTCTTTAATATCATCAAGGAAGGCTGCTGTACGAGCTACTCCACAAACTTCAATTACATTTCCAATAATATCACGAAGTGATTTTTTTGAAAGTAGTTCGTTGATATATCCTACTTGTAATGGAACACATTTGTTAAATAATATACGACCTACAGTAGTCTCAATTATTCGAATTACTTGGTTGCCATTTTCATCGATATCACGAGTACGTACTTTTATCCATGAGTGAAGCGCTACTTTTTTCTCATTGTAAGCAATTTCGGCTTCTTCTGGTGAATAAAATACAAGTCCTTCGCCTAATGCACCAGTACGTGGTTTAGTAATGTAATACAAACCAAGAACCATGTCCTGCGACGGTACCGTAATAGGAGCACCATTGGCTGGATTTAAGATGTTATGTGAACCAAGCATCAACATTTGCGCTTCAAGTACAGCCTCGTTGCCTAATGGTAAGTGAACAGCCATCTGGTCACCGTCGAAGTCGGCATTAAATGCAGTACATGAAAGTGGGTGAAGTTGAATTGCTTTTCCTTCAATCATTTTTGGCTGGAAAGCTTGAATACCAAGACGGTGAAGAGTAGGGGCACGGTTAAGTAATACCGGATGACCTTTCATCACATACTCTAAAATATCCCAGATAACAGGATCTTTACGGTCTACAATCTTTTTAGCCGATTTTACCGTTTTAACAATACCACGCTCAATTAATTTGCGGATAACAAACGGTTTATATAATTCTGCTGCCATATCCTTTGGGATACCGCATTCGTGCATTTTTAATTCAGGGCCTACAACAATTACCGAACGTGCTGAGTAATCCACACGTTTACCTAATAAGTTTTGACGGAAACGACCTTGTTTACCTTTCAACGAATCAGAAAGAGATTTTAACGGACGGTTTGCGTCAGTTTTAACAGCACTCGATTTACGTGAATTGTCGAACAAGGAGTCAACAGCCTCTTGAAGCATACGTTTTTCGTTACGTAAAATTACTTCTGGAGCTTTAATCTCTATCAATCGTTTTAAACGGTTATTACGGATAATAACACGACGATACAAGTCATTTAAGTCAGAAGTAGCAAAACGGCCACCATCAAGTGGCACCAACGGACGTAATTCAGGTGGAATAACTGGAACGATTTTTACAATCATCCATTCCGGTTTGTTGCGTAGTTTTGAAGCACGGAAAGATTCTACAATTTGTAGGCGTTTTAGTGCTTCGTTTTTGCGTTGTTGCGATGTGTCGGTGTTGGCGCGGTGGCGTAGATCGTACGACAAAACATCCAAATCCAAGCGTGAAAGTAGATCGTAAATCGCATCTGCTCCCATTTTCGCAATAAATTTATTTGGATCAGAGTCTTCCAATAGATGATTTTCACGTGGAAGAGCATCCATAATATCAAGATATTCTTCTTCTGATATTAATTCGTTGTTGATTATGTTTTCGCCATTATCGGCTGCACCTGCCTGAATAATAACGTATTTTTCATAATAAATAATTGCATCCATTTTTTTTGTTGGCATACCAAGTAAGTAACCCATTTTGTTAGGTAACGAACGGAAATACCAAATGTGTGCAACAGGAACTACCAACTGAATGTGTCCCATGCGTTCGCGACGAACTTTTTTCTCAGTTACCTCAACCCCACAGCGGTCACAAACAATACCTTTATAGCGGATACGTTTGTATTTTCCACAATGACATTCATAATCTTTTGTAGGACCGAAAATTCGTTCGCAAAAAAGACCATCACGCTCAGGTTTGTAGGTGCGGTAATTAATGGTTTCGGGTTTTAAAACCTCACCACTCGACAATTTCAAAATCTCTTCGGGCGATGCTAGACCGATTGAAATTTTGTTAAAGCTTGACTTTACCTTATTATCGTTTTTAAAAGCCATAATATATTTTTTAAGCCTCCAAAACCCCTTTCGAGGGTTTTGGAAAGCGATAAATAATTTTTATTAAAATAGAAACAATATAGAAAATAGGCTATTTGTTAAATCCCTTTTTTTAAGGATTTAATGTTATGTTCTATTCCAAATTGATGCTCAATCCTAACCCACGTAATTCATGTAGTAATACATTTAACGACTCAGGTATACCAGGTGCTGGCATTGGATCACCTTTTACAATTGCTTCATACGTACGTGCACGTCCAAGAACATCATCCGACTTAACAGTAAGAATTTCTTGTAGTATATGTGCTGCACCAAATGCTTCAAGTGCCCAAACCTCCATCTCTCCAAAACGCTGACCACCAAATTGAGCTTTACCTCCAAGTGGTTGTTGCGTAATAAGCGAGTAAGGTCCGATAGAACGTGCGTGCATTTTATCTTCAACCATGTGACCAAGTTTCAGCATGTAAATAATACCTACTGTTGCTGGTTGGTCAAATTGTTCACCTGTTCCACCATCTATCAAATAGGTTTTACCGTAACGAGGTACACCAGCTTTGTCAGTCCATTCGTTCAAGTCATCAAGGCTTGCACCATCAAAAATTGGTGTTGCAAATTGAAGTCCTAATTCTCTACCAGCCCAACCCAATACAGTTTCGAAAATCTGTCCTAAGTTCATACGTGATGGTACACCAAGTGGATTCAATACGATATCAACCGGAGTTCCATCGGCAAGGAATGGCATGTCTTCTTGACGAACAATACGCGATACAATACCTTTGTTACCGTGACGTCCCGCCATTTTATCACCTACCCGAATTTTACGTTTTTTGGCAATATAAACTTTGGCTATCTGAACAATACCGTTAGGAAGTTCATCCCCAATTGTGATATTGAACTTTTGACGTTTAATTTGTGCATCAAGCTCTTTGTATTTTCGAATATAGTTTAGGATTAACTGTTTAATCATTTCGTTTTTATGATTATCAGTAGTCCATTTTGTAGTTTGTATCGACGAGAAATCTATTTCACGTAAACGCTCAATTGTAAATTTGCTGTTACGCGAAATGATATCAGTTCCTAAAAAGTCTTTTACCCCAGCTGAAGTTTTATCTGCTAATAAAATCATCAGTTTTTCAATCAATGTTTCGCGAAGGTTTGAGGCCTGTGCTTCAAATTCTTCATCTAAACGTGGTAAAACTGCTTTGTCAGCAAGTTTCGACTTTCTGTTTTTTAATGCTTTCGAATATAGGCGTTTACCTACAACAACACCCGATAAAGATGGAGTTGCTTTTAACGAAGCATCTTTTACATCACCTGCTTTATCACCAAAAATGGCGCGAAGAAGTTTTTCTTCTGGTGATGGATCTGATTCTCCTTTTGGTGTAATTTTACCGATAATAATATCACCTGGTTCGATGCGAGCACCAACACGAATAATACCATTTTCGTCCAAATCTTTTGTTGCTTCTTCACTAACGTTTGGTATATCGGCAGTAAATTCTTCAACACCACGTTTTGTTTCACGAACTTCTAAAAGTTGTTCTACTACGTGTATCGAAGTAAATATATCCTCACGTACTACGCGCTCGTTAATTACAATAGCGTCCTCAAAGTTATAACCTTTCCAAGGCATGAATGCCACTTTCAAGTTTTTACCAATAGCTAATTCACCATTATCTGTTGAATAACCTTCAGTTAAAATCATACCAGGAGTTACAACATCACCTTTACGTACCAATGGACGTAAATCGATTGTAGTGTTCTGGTTGGTTTTCATAAACTTCGGAAGTTTATATTCTTTTACAGGAGATTCAAAGCTAACAAACTCGTCATCTTCGTCGCGATTGTAGCGTATTTTGATACATTCTGCATCTACATATTCAACCACACCGTTACCATCAGCTGCAACTTGAGTACGTGAATCACGAATAAGTTGAGCCTCAATACCTGTACCAACAATAGGAGCATCGCAACGCAACAAAGGCACTGCCTGGCGCATCATATTCGATCCCATTAACGCACGGTTAGCATCATCATGCTCCAAGAACGGAATAAGAGCTGCTGCAATCGAAGCAATTTGCGATGGCGAAACGTCCATTAAGTTCACCTCATCAGGTGCAACAACAGGGAAGTCGGCGCCTAAACGTGATTTTACTTTTGAACGGATAAATGTACCATCTTCGTTAAGTGGAGCATTACCTTGTGCAATAATTTTGTTTTCTTCATCTTCGGCTGTAAAGTAAATGATATCATCATTCGAAACATTTACTTTGGAGTCAGTAACAACACGGTATGGCGTTTCGATAAAACCAAGATCATTAATCTTCGCATAAATACATAGCGAAGAAATTAGACCAATGTTTGGTCCCTCTGGTGTTTCGATCGGACATAGACGGCCGTAGTGCGTGTAGTGTACGTCACGAACCTCAAAACCGGCACGCTCACGTGATAGACCGCCAGGCCCTAGCGCCGACATACGACGTTTG
>Ga0209398_1000300_pt1 | contig 32512 bp, 34 predicted proteins | sample AshMeaBigSpring_FD_184125 | JGI IMG/M metagenome (GOLD analysis project Ga0209398, IMG submission 184125) | Groundwater microbial communities from Big Spring, Nevada to study Microbial Dark Matter (Phase II) - Ash Meadows Big Spring (SPAdes)... | ecosystem: Environmental > Aquatic > Deep...
CAGCCCTCAGAGAATGGGCCTACGCGCGTGCATACCAGAGCTCAGATCAACGAAAACAGCACCTGCCAGACTGGACCCATATGTACAATTGGCATCGGCCGCACGGCAGCTTAAACTCAAAGCCACCCATCAGCCGCCTCAATCTAAAAGAGGACAACCTGTTGAGGCTCCACAGCTAGAGCGTTTCCACTGAAGATTGAGTCACCTGAAACGCTCTACTCTCAAGTTTTGACGCAATTCCGGACGCGAAACCGGTTCCCACTTTCGCTGGAATTGCTCTAAAAATCGCTTTTTGCACTATAGGGCGGACGCCGGGTTTCAAGGGCGTCCTGCAACAGGCTGATGCGATCCTGACCCCAGAAAATCTCACCATTCAGAACATAGCTTGGTGCACCAAAAATACCGCTTTTGAGCGCCCAATCACGATTTTGTGCATAAAGCGCCGTTATTTTTTCAGATTTTGCGACCTGGAGAACAGAGGAATCGAAGCCGCCCTGCGCCAGAATGGCCAATAATGTGGCTTCATCATCCAAGTGGCGGTTTTCTGCCCAGATGGCACGATGAGCTTTACGCAAATAGGCTTCCGGTGACAAGCCCGCCTCGGCTATCGCAAGTGCGAGACAATCGGCAAGCGCAATATCGCAAGGAAACCCCTTGGGGTGGAGCAGAAGCGGCACGCCGCGCATGGCGCGCCAGCGCTGCAATTCCATCATTCTGTAAGCCTGCCGCGCCGGGTGGCGTTTGGCGAGCGGAAGGCCACCGGTTTCGGAAAACACTTCCCCCAGCATCACCGGGCGGTAGGTAATGCTGGCCTTATGCGCCTTTGCTACGGCGTGAAAGGCCTCAAACCCGAGATAGGCCCAGGGGCTGAGAAGCGTGAAAACGTAATCGATCTTCGGCGGCATGGTCACACCTGTTGCTGAAGGCCTGTTCAGGCCTGAATGAAGCCGAGAATATCCTTCACATCGCGGATAACCGGTTCGGCAAGGGCGCGGGCACGCTCCGTCCCGTCCTTGAGAACGGCGTCGATCATCGCAGGGTCTGCTGTCAGGCGGCGCATCTCACCATTGATCGGCGCTAACGAGGCAACGCAAAGATCAGCCAGGGCGGTCTTGAAGCTGGAGAACGGCCCGCCGCCAAAAGCGCGCAACACCTCCACCGGAGTTTGCCGTGCAAAAGCGGCATAAATGGTGACAAGATTTTCAGCCTCGGGCCGCCCTTTCAACCCCTCGATCTCGGAGGGCAACGGCTCGGGGTCGGTTTTCGCTTTCCTGATTTTCGTCGCGATCATATCCGCATCATCCTTGAGGTTGAGGCGGGAATAATCGGAAGGGTCGGATTTCGACATTTTTTTCGTGCCATCCCGCAAGGACATCACGCGCGGCGCAGGCCCGGCGATAAGCGGTTCGGGCAAGGGGAAATAGCCGCCTTCAAGCCCCAAACCAGCGATACGCGCCGCATGATCACCGTTGAATTTCTGGGCGATATCCCGCGCGAGTTCGAGATGCTGCTTCTGATCCTCACCCACCGGCACATGGGTTGCGCGATAAACGAGAATATCCGCCGCCATCAGCACGGGGTAGGCATAAAGCCCGGCAGAGGCATTCTCCCGGTCTTTCCCGGCTTTTTCCTTGAACTGCGTCATCCGGTTGAGCCAGCCCATGCGGGCGATGCAGTTGAAAATCCAGGCCAATTCGGCATGGCCGGAAACCTGGCTCTGGTTGAACACGATATGGCGCTTCGCATCGATCCCGGCAGCAAGATACGCCGCCGTCACCTCACGGGTCGCGCTGCGCAGCTCCAAAGGGTCTTGCGGCAGGGTGATGGCGTGAAGATCAACCACGCAATAGAGGCATTCATGCTGATCCTGCAAATCGACGAAGCGTTTGATGGCACCCAGATAATTGCCAAGATGCAGGTTGCCCGTGGGCTGCACGCCGGAAAACACACGCGGGCGAAACGGGGTAAGAGCGGGAGAGGTCATCATGCGATCCTTGAGCACACGCGGGCAGCAGCGCATAACATGGCTCTAACAACCCGATAAACCCGGAGCAAGCAAAAGCGCGGGTTTTTACAGGATAAACCGCGATAAATCCGCGTTTTTCGCCAAATCTCCCACCTCCCGCTCAACAAACGCGCCATCGACCAGAATGGCCTCGCCCGCGCGGTCGGTTGCGGTGAAGCTCACCTCGTCGAGCACGCGTTCAAGCACGGTTTGCAGGCGCCGCGCGCCGATATTCTCGACATTGGAATTCACCTCGAACGCCGCGCGGGCAATGGCGGCGATCGCATCCTCGGAGAAGCGCAGCGCTACGCCCTCCGTTGCCATCAGCGCGGCGTATTGCTTGATGAGCGAGGCCTCGGTTTCGGTGAGGATGCGGCGAAAATCCTCCTCGCCCAAAGGGCTGAGCTCGACCCGGATCGGCAGGCGGCCCTGCAATTCCGGCAGGAGATCGGAGGGTTTTGAGACATGGAACGCGCCGGAGGCGATAAAGAGGATATGGTCGGTTTTCACCGCGCCGTGCTTGGTGGCAACCGTCGTGCCTTCAATCAGCGGCAAAAGATCGCGCTGAACCCCCTCGCGGCTGACATCACCGCCTGATCGCCCCTCGCGCACGGCGATTTTATCGATCTCGTCAAGAAAGACGATGCCGTTTTCCTCAACCGCGTGGATGGCATCCGCGATAATCCGCTCCTGATCGATCAGTTTATCGCTTTCTTCCGCAAGAAGCGGCGCATAAGCGGCCTCCACCGTGAGGCGGCGCGGTTTGCCCTTCTGCCCGAAGGCCTTGCCGAACATATCCCCCAAAGACAAGGCACCAACCTGCCCGCCGGGAAGACCGGGAATATCGAACATCGGCAGGTTGGGCGCGGGGCTCTGGAGTTCGATCTCGATCTCTTTATCCGCCAAGTCCCCGGCATGGAGTTTTTTGCGAAAGCTCTCGCGCGTCGCGGGCGAGGCGGTTGAACCCACCAGCGCATCGAGCACGCGCTCCTCTGCCGCGAGCGCGGCCCTGGCGGCGACATCCTTGCGCCGCGCCTCGCGCTGCTGGCTGATGCCGATTTCGACAAGATCACGGATGATCTGCTCGACATCGCGCCCGACATAGCCGACTTCGGTGAATTTCGTCGCCTCCACCTTCAGAAACGGCGCGCCCGCGAGCTTGGCGAGGCGGCGGGCGATTTCGGTTTTGCCGCAACCGGTCGGGCCGATCATGAGGATGTTTTTCGGCAAAACCTCCTCGCGCATCGCGCCCTGAAGCTGCTGCCTGCGCCAGCGATTGCGCAAGGCGATCGCCACCGCGCGTTTTGCGGCCTGCTGGCCAACGATGAAGCGATCCAGCTCCGAGACGATTTCACGCGGGGAGAAGGCGGTCATGTTTTAAATCTTTTCAATCACGAGATTATGGTTGGTATAAACGCAGATCTCACCCGCGATCTGCATCGCGCGGCGGGTGATCGCCTCGGCGTCAAACTCCGTGTCCATCAGCGCGCGGGCGGCGGCGAGCGCATACATGCCGCCAGAGCCGATGCCCATCACCCCGCCCTCGGGTTCGAGCACATCGCCCGTGCCGGAGAGAACCAGCCCGGTTGATCGATCCGCCACCAGCATCATCGCTTCAAGCCGGCGCAGATAGCGATCCGTCCGCCAGTCCTTCGCCAATTCGACGCAGGCGCGCGTCAACTGGCCGGGATATTGCTCAATTTTCGCTTCCAGCCGCTCGAACAGCGTGAAGGCATCCGCCGTCGCGCCCGCAAAACCGGCGATCACATCACCCTTGCCAAGGCGGCGCACCTTTTTCGCGTTGCCCTTGATGATGGTCTGGCCAAGGCTGACCTGCCCGTCCCCGCCGATCACCGTATCCTTGCCCTTTTTCACCAGAAGAATGGTGGTGGCATGCCAGCCGGGGAAAATCTCGCTCATGCTGCGCTCCTTGTTCATGCAAGATAGGGATGATGATGCGCCTCTTTCAAGCCATGCGCCGAAGATCAACGTTATCTTGACAAGCTGTTTGCGGCTCAGGCGGTTTTTCGCTAAAGCAAGGCAAGACATAAGGAACGAACCATGCGCCGCGCCGAGATTATACGCGAAACGGGTGAAACGACGATCAGGCTCGCGCTTGACCTTGACGGCACGGGCCGGGCGGATATCGCCACCGGCATCGGCTTTCTCGATCATATGCTCACGCTGCTCGCGCGCCATTCCCTCATCGACCTGATGATCCGCGCGGAAGGTGATCTTCACGTCGATGATCACCACACAACCGAAGATGTCGGGCTCGCTCTCGGGCAGGCTTTCGCGAAAGCCCTGGGCGAGAAGCGCGGCATTACGCGTTATGCGGATTGCCTTTTGCCGATGGATGAAACGCTCTCCCGTCTCGCGCTCGATATTTCCGGGCGGCCGTTTCTCGTGTTCAAGGCGGCGTTCACCGCGCAAAAAATCGGCACCTTTGATAGCGAATTGGTGCGCGAGTTCTTTCAGGCCTTTGCGATGCAGGCGGGCATCACGCTCCACGCCGAATGTCTTTATGGCGCGAACAGCCACCATATCGCCGAAAGCCTGTTCAAGGGCCTCGCGCGCGTGTTGCGCGCTGCGGTTTCACTGGATGCACGGATGAAGGATGCCGTGCCATCCACAAAAGGGACATTGTCAACATAATGGCACGCTACACGGTTCATCTCAAAGGCACGGGGGCCGAGGCCCTCGAAAAGGCGGCTTTCATCAAGGACGGGTTTTCCTTCCCCGCCTTTGCTTTCGGCCCGTTCTGGCTGTTCTGGCACGCAAGTTTTGTGCCCGGCCTGCTCCTTCTCGCGGGCTTGACCGGTTTTGTGCTGGGCGCGTATCTGCTTGCCATTCCAGCGCCCTTCATCAGCGCAGGCGCTTATCTGATCCTGTTTCTCATCGGGTTTGAGGGGTCGAGTCTGCGGCGCTGGGGCCTCGGTTTGCGGGGCTACCGCGAAGTTGCGGTGATGGCGGGCGCGGAGCAGGATGGTTTGGAGCAACGGTTTTTTGCTGAATATGTGGACGAAGCCGCACCTCCCGCGCGCAGCGGCCCGGTTCTGGGACTGTTCCCTCCATCCGGGCGGCATTCGTGACCATCGCGCTGATCGATTATGGCGCGGGCAACCTCCATTCCTGCGGCAAGGCCCTGGAGCGCGCGCTTCTGGCTGCGGGCCGTTCGGTGCGTGTGATGATCGGGGCGGATCCGGATGTCATCGCCAGGGCGGATCACATCCTGCTGCCGGGCGATGGCGCGTTCAGGGATTGCCGCATGGCGCTTGGCGCGGTGGATGGCCTCATCGAGGCGCTCCATCACGCAGTGAAGGTGAAGGGGCGGCCGTTTCTCGGCATCTGCGTCGGCATGCAGCTTCTTGCCGATACGGGTGAAGAGCGCGGCGAGACGGCGGGGCTGGGCTGGATTCCGGGCCGGGTTGTCGCGCTCGATGCGAAAGTGCGGCATTTGAAGGTGCCGCATATGGGCTGGAACACGCTTGAAGCGCGCGGCGAGCATAAAGTGCTCGACGGCCTGCGCTTTAGCGAAACTGGCCTTCACGCCTATTTTCTCCATTCCTATCACCTCATCCCGGCGCAGCAGAGTGATCTTCTCGCGGTTGCGGAGTATGGCGGGCCGGTTTCCGCCATTATCGGGCGCGACAACCTCCTCGGCACGCAGTTTCATCCGGAAAAAAGCCAGTCTCTGGGCTTGAAGCTCCTGCAAAACTTCGTCACATGGCAGCCATGATCCTTTACCCCGCCATCGACCTCAAATCCGGCCAATGCGTGCGCCTCAAGCAGGGCAACATGCTGGCCGCGACCGTTTTCAACGATGACCCGGCAGCGCAGGCCGCGATTTTTGAAGCGCAAGGCTTTGAAGCGCTGCATGTGGTTGATCTTGACGGCGCTTTTGCCGGAAAACCGGTGAATGGCGCGGCAATTGACGCGATTTTGCGCGCCGTGCGCTTTCCCGTTCAGCTTGGCGGCGGCATCCGGACGATGGCGCAGGTCGAGGATTGGGTGCGGCGCGGCATCACCCGCGTCATCATCGGCACGGCGGCCTTGCGCGACCCCGATTTCGTGAAAGCCGCCGCCCGCGCCTTTCCCGGCCATATCGCGGTGGGGATCGACGCGCGCAACGGCAAGGTCGCGGTGGAAGGCTGGGCGGAAACCTCCGATATGCTGGCGCTCGATCTTGGCAAAAGCTTCGAGGATGCCGGGGTTTCAGCCATTATCTACACCAATATCGCGCGCGACGGCATGCTTTCGGGGCTTGATTTTACCGGCACCATCGCGCTTGCCGAAGCGCTCACCATCCCCGTCATCGCCTCTGGCGGGCTTGCCGCGATGGCGGATATCGAGCGCTTGATGGCGCGTGATTGCGCGCGCCTTGCCGGGGCGATTACCGGCCGCGCGCTTTATGACGGGCGGCTCGACGCCAAAGCCGCGCTCGCGATGCTGGCAGGGCAGCGCGCGGCATGAGCCTCAAAACCCGCATCATCCCCTGCCTTGATGTCAAAAATGGCCGTGTCGTCAAGGGGATCAATTTTGTCGATCTTGCCGATATCGGCGACCCGGTTGAAAGCGCGAAAGCCTATGACGCGGCGGGGGCGGATGAGCTTTGCTTTCTCGATATCACCGCCAGCCATGAAAATCGCGGCACCATCCTTGATGTCGTGCGGCGGGTCGCGGAAAACTGCTTCATGCCCGTAACAATTGGCGGCGGTGTGCGTGACCTTGAGGATATTCGCGCCTTGATGCTCGCAGGGGCGGACAAGGTCTCGATCAACACCACAGCGGTTAAAAATCGCGCGATCGTTGGCCAAGCGGCGGAAAAATTCGGCGCGCAGGCGATTGTGGTGGCGATTGACGCGAAGCGGGTTTCAGCGCCCGGCGAAGCCTCGCGCTGGGAGATTTTCACCCATGGCGGGCGCAGCCCAACCGGGCTCGATGCGATCACTTACGCGCGCGAGGTTGCGGCGCTGGGCGCGGGGGAAATCCTCCTCACCTCGATGGACAGGGACGGCACCAAGGCCGGGTTCGACCTTGAATTGACGCGCGCCATCGCCGATGCCGTCACCATCCCCGTTGTTGCCTCGGGCGGGGTTGGCACGCTCGATCATCTTGTCGAAGGCGTGACGATCGGCGGCGCGAGCGCGGTGCTCGCCGCCTCCATTTTTCACTATGGCACGTTTTCCATTGGCGAAGCCAAGGCGCATATGATGAAAGCCGGGGTGCCGATGCGGATGGATGGCCTCTCATGACAACATTCTCGCTGCTTGACCTTGAAACCCTCATCAAAACCCGCGCCGAAGCGCCGCCAGGCACGTCTTATACCGCGTCGCTGAAAGCCGCAGGCATGCCACGCGCCGCCAAAAAGCTCGGTGAGGAGGCGGTCGAGGCCGTTATCGCCGCGCTCTCGCCGGATAAAACCGAATTGACCAGGGAAAGCGCGGATGTGCTCTATCATCTTTTGGTCGTGCTTCACATCGCGGGCATCGAGGTGCAGGATGTGATGGAGGAGCTGGAGCGCCGCACGTCTCAATCGGGCCTTGCCGAAAAAGCGGGGCGCTCTTCGTCCTGAATAAATATGCTGCTGCGTAAGGGGCGTTTGATGGACGCGCAGGTTTCCAAACTCTTCCCCGAGGTCGATCTTTCGCCCTTCCGCGTGTTTGACCGGGCGGAATGGGCGCATCTGCGCGCCGATGCGCCGCTGACCCTGAGTTTTGACGAGATCAAGGGTCTGCAATCCCTCAATGACAGGCTCTCGCTCGAAGAGGTGGTGGAGATTTACCTCCCCCTCTCGCGGCTTCTCTCGCTTTATGTCGCGGCAACGCAAGGCCTGTTCAAGGCCACCCAGCGCTTTCTCGAAGCGGTGGGAGATGGCAAGGTGCCCTATATTATCGGCATCGCCGGGTCGGTCGCGGTGGGGAAATCCACCACCGCCCGCGTTCTTGAAACGCTGCTTGCGCGCTGGCCGAATACGCCGAAGGTCAGCCTCATCACCACAGACGGGTTTTTACTGCCCAATGCCGAGTTGCAGCGCCTTGGGCTGATGGAGCGCAAGGGCTTCCCCGAGAGCTATGACAGCATGGCGCTGCTGAAATTCCTCAGCCGCATCAAGGCGGGGGAGCGGCAGGTGGCCGCCCCGGTCTATTCCCACGTGGTTTATGACGTGATGCCGGATGAAGCAATGGTGATCGACCGGCCGGATATCCTCATCGTCGAGGGTTTGAATGTGCTTCAGCCGCCGAAATTGCCGAGGGATGCGCAGCCCATTCCCTTCGTTTCGGATTTTTTTGATTTCTCGATCTATATCGACGCGGATGAAGATATTCTGCGCCGCTGGTATGTTGATCGCTTCATGGCGCTGCGGCAGACGGCGTTCCGCAAGCCGGGCAGCTTTTTCCGCCGCTATGCCGATGTCAGCGAGGGCGAGGCGCTGATCACCGCGCATGGCTTATGGGACAGGATCAACCTGCCAAATCTGCGGCAGAATATCTTTCCCACCCGCCCGCGCGCCGACCTCATTTTGCGCAAGGGCGAGAACCACAGCATCGAGGAAGTGGCGTTGCGGCGGCTCTAGCAGGCTGTTGAAAAAGGCGGTTCCTGCCCCCGTCATTGCGACCGCGAGCGAAGCGTGGCGGGAAGCAATCCAGACTTTCTTCCGCTTTTTTGCCGCCTTTACGGATAGCGGCGGAATTTTTATCTGGATTGCCACGTCGCACCGCTCCTCGCCATGACAGCTCCAGCGTTTTTCAACAGCCTGCTAGAGCGCTTCCAGTGAAGACCGAGTCACCAGAAACGCTCTACTCTCAAGTTTTTACGCAATTCCGGACGCGAAACCGGTTCCCACTTTCGCTGGAATTGCTCTAGAGCATTTTCAAGCATCGTTGATACCGGTTCGCGTGAAGAACCGTAGGTCCGCGAAGCGAAACTGCGATAAAACAAGAAGATAGAGCGTGTTTTTGGTTCCATCAAAAACAAAAAACGCTAGAGCGTTTCCGGCGAAGATTGAGTCACCTGAAGCGCTCTATCTCTTTATTTTTACGCAATTCCGGACGCGAAACCGGTTCCCACTTTCGCTGGAATTGCTCTAATTACAATACACCTGCTTCCTGCGCGATGGCCTTGAAGCTGCGATCCGGCCTTGCGCCGATTTTCTGGATGACGTGGCTCGCGGCGAGCGCGCCAAGCCTGCCCGCTTTTTCATAGCCCATGCCTTGCGTGTAGCCATGGAGAAAGCCTGCGGCAAAGGCATCACCCGCGCCGGTGGCATCTTCCAGCCGGGCAATGGGCGAGGCGGGGATAGCGAGAGTAAGATCACCCTCGATGATGACGGCGCCTTTTTCCGAGCGGGTGAGCGCGGCGCGTTTCGCCTCAAGGCGCAAAGCAGACAATGCTGTTGCAAAATCATCGGTTTCGTAAAGCGCGGTCAATTCGCTTTCATTGGCGAAAACGAGGTCAACCACGCCATCTTTGATCAAAGCGCGGAATTCGGCGCGGTAGCGATCGACGCAGAACCTGTCCGAGAGCGTGAGGGCAACCTCGCGGCCCGCGCCATGCGCGATTTCCGCCGCCATGCGAAAGGCCGCCTTCGCTTCCGGCGGATCCCAGAGATAGCCTTCAAGATAGGTGACCTTGGCGAGGGAAACGGTGGCCGCATCGATATCGCGTGTGGAAAGATGCTGGGACGCGCCAAGATAGGTGTTCATCGTGCGCTCGCCATCCGGCGTCACGAGGATGAAGCTGCGCGCGGTGGCAGGGCCATCCAGAGCCGGGGCTGTTCCATAAGAGACATGCGCGGCGACAATGTCATGCGCGAAATGGTCGCCAACCTTATCCGCCTTCACCTTGCCGATGAAGGATGCACGCGCGCCGAACGAGGCCGCACCCACCACGGTATTCGCCGCCGAACCGCCGGAGATGATGGTGGCCGGGCCCATGGCGGCGTAAAGCTTTTCCGCCTGTGCCTCATCGATCAGCATCATCGCGCCCTTGGTGACGGCCTGCTGCTCCAGAAACGCTTCATCCGCACGGGCGATGACGTCCACAATCGCGTTGCCGATGGCGAGAATGTCAAATTCGGTCATGGAATATCCGTTCTGCAAGGTGATGCTTTCGCATGGCGGAGGCGGCGCTTGCGGTCAAGCCTGCAAGGTTGGGAAAGTTATCGCTCCCGCCGGATGCGCACATAAAGCGCGCCCTCGCCGCCATGGCCGGGGCTCGCGGCCTCATAGCCGATAACGAGGCGGCGCAGGCCGGGGTCGGCCAGCCAATGCGGCACCATGCGCCGGAGGACGCCGCGCTCCTCGCCAAGGCCATCAACCCCGCCGCCCTTGCCGGTGATGACAAGCGTAAGTTTCGCGCCCCTGTGATGCGCCTGATGCAAAAACGTAAGCAAAGCCTGATGCGCCTCGGCCTGCCGCATGCCGTGAAGGTCGATCCGCGCGTCGATCTCACGCTGGCCGCGCCGCACATCGCGCCGCATCCGCCGGTCAAGCCCGAAAAGCGGCGGCAGGGGGCGGGGTTTGGGAACGGGCGGGGTTGTCAAGGGAAGCGGCAAGGAAGGCGAGGGCGCGGGGTTTTGCGCCTCGACAATCGGCAAACCCGGATGCGCGCGGCCCGGTAAAGGCTTGGCGCTTTTTGCAACCTCCGCCCAGAGATGATAATCCTCCGGCGATATGCCCTTCTTGCGCCGTTTCATGGCAAAGCGTTTTCCGGGGCATCCTTGTTCGGCGCAAGCAGGATGAAGCGCATATTATCCCGCACCAGACCGGCTTTTTCCCCCGCTGCATCACCGGAACCCATATAAAAATCACCGCGCGCCGGGCCGATGATCGCCGAGCCGGTATCCTGCGCGATCATCAAACGATCAAGCGGCCTGCGCGGGCCTTGAGGGGTAAGCGGCGCCGTGACGATGTAAACCGGCAGGCCGTAAGGCCAGAGCGTGCGATCAACCGCGAGGCTGCGCCCTTCCGTCAGGGGAATGCCTGCGCCGCCAATCGGCCCCTGATCAGGCGGGGCAGCGTCATCGCGCGCGAAAAACACGTAAGAGCGGTTCTTTTCCATCAAGGCCGTGCCGCGCGCCTCATCCACCCTGAGCCAGGCCATGAGCCGCGCCAGCGACATTTCGGGGAGCGGGATTTCGCCACTCTCGACCAGAATTTTGCCGATGGAGGTATAGGCATGGCCGTTGCGCCCGGCATAAACGAGGCGGGTTTTCGTGCCATCCGCCAGGGAAAGCCGCGCCGAACCCTGCACCTGAACAATGAAAAGATCGGCCTTATCCTTCAGCCAGGCGATTTCGAGGCCCTGCCCCTTAGAGCAGGATGCGTTCTCATGGAATCGCATCCTGCTCTCATCATCTTCTTCTCGCATGCTTTTTTGCGATAAACCGGTATCCACTTTATCGCAGCATGCTCCAAGCGCCCCGGCCCAGATGGCTTTTCGATCCGGGAACGGCTCATAACCCTCCGGCCCCTGCCGGGCGGTGGCGAGTTCCGGCGGCAGGCCGGGCGGGGTTTCACCCGGTTTGAAGGTGACAAGATCCGCCGGGCGCGCCAGAACCGGCACGGGAAACTCCGGTGTTTCAATGAGAGAGGCTGCAATTTCAGGCTCGAAATAGCTGGTGAGGAACCCGTCTTTCCCCTCGGGTCTGATCTCGATGGGGGTGAAGCTGGTTTCAAAGAACGCCCGCGCCTCGGCACTTGTTCTGATGGTGGCAGCCCGCGCCAACCGGCAAGCGGCGATCAGGCCGGGGCTTGGCGGGCGGGCATCGCGCAAGGCGGCCTTGCCATCAAGGACGGGGGCGCAGGTTTTCAGGAACGCTTCGAAGGCAGCGCGATGATCATCGCCAGCCCAGCCGGGAAGGTCAGAAAAGCGCAAGGGCTTGGTTTGCGTTGTGGCCGGAAGGGTGGAGAGAAGACCCGGCATCGGCTCTGCCTTTCCCTTCGGCATGAATGCAAAGAACGCGAAAAGGAGGGCAAATTTACAAAGCCCGGCGCGCATGCGGGTTTAATGGGTGGATTCTGTTGCGATCAACCGCCAATTCGGGTCACGCGAGGAAATATCACGCGAGAATGTCCAGATATCGGTCACATCAACGGTTTTTTCAGCGCTGCCATCAATCACGGTGCCGTTGGCATCGCGCGTGGCGGTGATGATTTTTGACGCGAATTTCACCGTTACCTGCGCAAGGCGAACACGCAAGAGCGCATCGAAAAGCTCCGCCTTGTCGATCGAGACAAACTGGGTTTCGACCTTTTCAGCGCGCGATTCCCGATCCGTGATGGCGCTTTCAAACCCGTCATACACCTCCTTCGCAAGAAGCGGTTTCAACGTCTCGCGGTCGCCTTGCGCGAAAGCCAGCACGATCATCTCATAAGCGGCTTTCGCGCCGACGAGAAATTCTGCGGGGTCGAAGCTGGAATCCGCGCCCATAATGGCCACAAGGCCGGGAAAGGCGGGTGATTCTTTCGGAACGATGCCGGCAAGCCGTGCTTCCGGCTCCAGAACGGCTGTTTGCGCGCCGCGCATGGGCACAACATTCCCGCCCGCCTCAAGCGGCGATTCGCCCCCCTCCCTGCGGGAAGGCATCGCCGCATCCTGCGCCGGGCGCTCGATCTCGATGCGCTGGCCAAGAACGCCGCGCAATTTGTAAATGACGAAAATCGCCAAACCGAGGAAAACAAGCGTCAAACCGTCAAAATTTTGCATGAGTTTATCTTTTGTCTGGGTTTATCCGGATAATCGCATCATAGTCCCTGAACGGCCACCCCGAACAGCTACCTGTCATCGCCTCATATAGGGTCTCTTGTGTGAGGACGCTATACCCCCCGTATCAAGATCGGCGAGAGGTGATGATTTTCACCGAGTATCGGCTTTTTTCAAGGCGAGGTGAAAGCTTGCTTGAGGCAGCCCGGACTTGTGTGTATGGGGTGCTGCAAGACAGAACAGACCGGTTTCATTGCATTGCGCCTCAAAGTCGAATTCTTTTGATGCCATGCTCTTTAAAGACAGGAAAGCCCCATGGCCGAAGGAAACGGAAAAGTGCCTCAACTTGAAGCGCTTGCGCAATATGTGAAGGATCTCTCGTTTGAAAATCCGTATGCGCCGCGCTCGCTCGCGCCGCAATCAACCCCGCCCAATATCTCGGTTGAGGTGAATGTGGGCGCGAATGCGCTGCAGGATGGTGAATTCGAGATCGAATTGACGCTTGAAGGCCGTGCGGGGGAAGGTGAAGGCCTGCTGTTCAATTTCGAGCTGGTTTATGCGGGGATTTTCCGCCTGACCAATATCCCGGCCGAGCATGAGCATCAGGTCGTGATGATCGAATGCCCGCGCCTGCTCTTCCCCTTCGCGCGGGCCGTTCTCGCCAACGCCGTGCGGGATGGCGGCTTTCCGCCCTTCCTGCTGCAGCCGATTGATTTTGCCGGGCTTTATCAAGCGAAGATGACCGATATGCAAAACTAGAGCGGTTTCCGACCTGATTGAATCAGGTCGGCCGCTCTATCTTCTTCTTTTTATCGCATTTTCTTTCGATCAACCGGCAACCACTTGATCGGAAAATGCTCTAGGGCATGACAAACTGACACGCGGTTTTGCACGCTTGAATTTCAATTGGAGGCGTTCAGGTTTTCCTGCGACGCCTCTTCTTTTGTAAAATACGCGTTCCAGAGGGCTTTATCGCCCATTTCGCCAATGAAGGCGCGATGCGCATCGCGCTCCTCTTCTGTGAGCCGCGAAAGCTGGGTCTCAAACTTGCGCAAGCAAAGCCCGCTTTCTGCTATGTCGAGCGCCTCACTGGCGCGCGTTGCATGGGTGGAAAGCCCGAGGCTTGATTGTTTGCCGCCGGTCAATTCCGCATAAACTTCAGCAAGAAGCTCGGAATCCAATAAAGCCCCGTGCTTGACACGGCGGCTGCGATCAATGCCGTAGCGGCTGCACAAGGCATCGAGCGAATTTTGCGCGCCCGGATGCCGCCGCCGCGCCAGGGTCAAGGTATCGATCACGCGATCCGGCTGCAAAATCGGTTTTTTCAGCCGTGAAAGCTCCATGTTCAGAAAGCCGATATCAAAGCTGGCATTATGAATGATCAAGGGATCATCCCCAATGAAGGCGAGAAACTCATCCGCCTTCTCGCCAAAGCGCGGCTTATCCGCGAGAAACGCATCCGAAAGCCCATGGACATTGAAGGCATCCGGGTGAACCGCGCGATCCGGGTTGAGATAGCAATGGAAATTCACGCCTGTGACAAAGCGGTTGACCATCTCGACGCAGCCGATTTCGATCAATCGGTCGCCCTTTTGCGCATCAAGCCCGGTGGTTTCGGTATCAAGAACGATTTCGCGCATGGAATGGTCTTTGCCTATGATGTTCGGGACGGCGTCACTACAAAATCCGGCACAAGCTGATGGAGGATCGTGCGGATATCCCGCGCTGCGGCTTCAATCCCGTGCCCTGTATCAAGGATAGCATGGGCACGGGCTTTTTTCTCGGCATCCGGCATCTGGCGCGCGAGAATGGCGTGGAAAAAATCCTCCGTCATGCCGGGCCGGGCAAGAACGCGGGCCTTTTGAAGATCAGCCGCAACACTTGTGACGAGAACGGCATCGCAGCGGGCATCGCCGCCGGTTTCGTAAAGCAGCGGCACATCGAGCACGATCAAAGGGTGGCCCGCTGCTTCCGCGCTGGCAATGGCGGCATTTTCCGCCGCACGCACCAGAGGGTGGATGATGGCTTCGAGGGTTTTGAAATGTTCCGGCTGGTCTTTCAATCGTGCCGCCAGAACCTTGCGATCCACCACGCCGTCCTTCGTCGTTCCGGGGAAGGCGGCTTCGATGAGGGGGGCGGCTTTACCGGCATAAAGCGCGTGAACCGCAGCATCAGCATCATGAACCGGGATGCCAAGCGCGCGGAAGAGCGCGGCTGTGGTCGATTTACCGGTGCCGATTGACCCTGTCAGCCCGAGGCGGAAAATCCCCATCTCCTACCCCGCCAAAACCTTGATATCGCGCAAGGCATAGAGAACGCCAAAAAGCGGCAGGCCCAATATCGTCGCGTGGTCACCCACAACCTCGCTGAAAAGATGCGCGCCCAAGGCTTCCAGTTGATAGCCGCCGACCGTGTCCATGACACTATCACCCATATGGGCAAGATAAAGCTCGATAAAGGCTTCTGACAGAGGGCGCATCACCAGACTTGCCGAGGCAATTCCCGCCCAGAGGGTTTTTTCACCCTGATGGAGCGCAGCAGCGGAATGAAGCTGGTGCATGCGCCCGGAAAGCCGCATCAGCTGCGCCCGCGCAGCCGCACGCGAGGCGGGCTTCATGAACAAAACGCCCTCATCATCAAGCGTTTGATCTGCCGCGAGCACAATCCGGTCCGGGTATTTGCGCGCGACGGCCTCCGCTTTTGCATGTGCGAGCGCGATGGCGATTTCAGCCGGTGTGGCGCGGGTTTCAAGCAGGCTCGCCGCGATGGCCTTCTCATCCACATGTGGCTTGACGATCTCAAGCGGAATGCCGCAAGCCTGAAGAAGCTCACGCCGGGCCGCGCTGCCGGAGGCGAGAACAAGTGGTTGCGGGTGAAGCCAGAGCGGGGGCGTTTTCATGGTGTCTGTTCGGCCTGCAGCCTGGCTGCGTGCGACTTGTGAAGATCGAGGATAGCGGCTGCCGTTTCCTCGATCGAGCGGCGGGTGACGTCAATCACCGGCCAGTCATGCCGCTCGAAAAGCCGCCTCGCCTTGGTGATTTCATCTGTCACCGCCTCACGATCGACATAGCTCGAATTTTTATCATCGGCGTTGAGCGCAAGGAGGCGGTTCTGCCGGATCTGGACGATCCGTTCCGGCGAGGCAACAAGCCCGACAACCAGTGCCCTGGTGAGGTTTTCCAGCCCTTCGGGCAAGGGAACGCCCGGAACCAGCGGCACATTGGCGGTTTTGACGCCGCGATTGGCAAGATAGATGCTGGTGGGGGTTTTTGACGTGCGGCTGATGCCGACAAGCACGACATCCGCCTGATCAAGGTTCTCCGTCATCTGCCCGTCATCATGGAGCATGGTGAAGTTGAGGGCATCGATGCGGCGGAAATATTCGGCCGAAAGCATGTGCTGCGCGCCCGGACGCGGCGTTGTGACGACGCCAAGATAGGATTGGAAGAGGTTATGCACCGGTTCGAGCACGGAAAGGCTGGGGCAGCCGAATTCCTCGCAAGCGCGGCGCAGGCGTTCCGTCACGTCCGGCTCAACCATCGTGTAAAGAACAATGCCGGGTTCGTTCTCGATTTCCGCGATCACACGGTCAAGCTGGCGCGCGGTTCTGATGAGGGGATAGACATGTTCGATCGCCGCAATACCCTGATAAAGCGCGGTTGCAGCGCGCGCGACCGTGATCAGCGTCTCGCCGGTTGAATCCGAGACAAGATGCAGGTGGAAAAAATTGCGACCCATACCGCGCTTGACCTCATATCCTTTACCCATGGAGGAAGCCTTGATTGAGAGGCGGAATTTGGCCTTATCCACAAAGCTCCAGCGCCTTTGTTGATAAGCCCCTCGAAGAACGAGCGCCAGAGGGGTTTTTCGCAATATGCCTTGCTGCCCTGTTCAGGGATCGGGATTTCATCCCCAGAGGAACGAGGGGGAAAGAGGCTCTGGAAAAGGGGCGGGTTTTTTCGGATGGGCAATTTTCTGAAAATTTCCAATTGGAAAATCCATGATTTCAAACGCTTGAAATTTCAGGCCAGCGGATTTCCATCAGAATTGAAAAAGGGTTTTTTCATGCTGCTTGTGGACGGATTGTGAATTTCGCATTATGCGGCTCCAGAAGAAGAAAAAAGAAGAAAGATTCTTCTTTTCTATTGGGATGATGCCGTGAAGCCTTTTCTTGCGCAATTCGGGGATGCGCCCCCCGCTTCAAGACCCCTGTGGCTCATGCGGCAGGCAGGGCGTTATCTGCCGGAGTATCGCGCGATCCGCAAAGAGGCACCAAGCTTTCTCGATTTCTGTTATGATCCGGCTTTGGCGATCGAGGCTACATTACAGCCCCTGCGGCGGTTTGATTTTGACGCCGCGATCATTTTTTCCGATATTCTCGTCATTCCTGATGCTCTGGGGCAAAAGGTTCGCTTTGCGGAGGGCGAAGGGCCAAGGCTGGAGCCGATTGATACGCGGGCTGATCTTGCCCGGCTTTCCTCTACGCTTGATGTTCAGCGGCTTCAGCCGGTCTATGACGCCTTGCGCGGTGTCAAGGCGGCTCTGGCTCCCGAAAAGGTGCTGATCGGCTTCTGCGGCGCTCCCTGGACTTTGGCGACCTATATGATCGCGGGGCGCGGAACGCCGGATCAGGCACCGGCGCGGCTTTTCGCCTATGCCGATCCTGAGGCTTTTTCTGAGCTCATCACCCGTCTTGAAGCGGCCTGCATCACCCATCTTCTCAACCAGATCGAGGCAGGTGCCGAGGTTGTCCAGATTTTTGATTCCTGGGCCGGTGTTTTGCCGGAGGCGGAATTCGAGCGCTGGTGCATTGGCCCAGTTGCGCGCATCGTTGCCGGCGTGAAGGCAAAATACCCGTCCGTTCCGGTAATCGGGTTTCCGCGTGCGGTTACGGGCGGTTTTTTCCGTTTCGTTTCCGAAACAAAAATCGATGCCATCAGCCTTGATACGGCGGCACGGCTATCCGAGGTTCGCGCTGCGCTTCCAGCGCATATTGTTACCCAAGGCAATCTTGATCCGCTCGTGTTGGTGAGGGGGGGCGATGCGCTTGAGCGTGCGATTGATGGCTTGCTTTCTGCAACCGATGGAACGCGGCATATCGTCAATCTCGGCCATGGTATCTTGCAGCAGACGCCGATTTCCCATGTCGAGCGGCTTGTGGAACGGGTGCGCGGGTGATGGATCTCGCCATCAAGGTTCTGCACGTCCTTGCCATTATTTCCTGGATGGCCGGGCTTTTGTATCTGCCCCGACTTTTTGTTTATCATGCTGATCAGGCGTTTGATTCGCAAGCGTCACGATTATTCATCATCATGGAATGGCGGCTTTACCGCTATATCATGACCCCGGCGATGATCGTTGCCTGGCTCAGCGGGCTCTGGCTCGCCTGGAGCAGCTTCGGTTTCATGGGGGGTTGGCTTCACGCCAAAATCGCGCTTGTCCTCGTCATGAGCGCGCATCACGGCTTGCAGGGCGGTTGGCGCAGGGCATTGGCGGAGGGGCGGAACACAAAATCATCCCGGTTTTTCCGCATGCAGAACGAGGTGCCGACGCTTCTGATGATCGGCATCGTTATTCTCGTTATTGTCAAACCGTTTTGATCACCGATATTTCAAGGCGGCAGGTGTCATCAGCTTGCATTGCCAACGAGGGCTTGCTCAAATCCGAAAAACCGGATAGAGAAAATTATATTCGTGAAGCCCCTGATCTGCGGCTTTGTGAAGTCACCGGTTCGTCTGCCGATTGCTGTCATGCTTTTTTCGCGTGTTTCGGTTCTGACCCATCCGGCTACAGGTTCAATCCTAAAATCACGGCAAAAACGCCTGATTTTCCAGTTTACCTGTTCTTGCTTCCCCTCGTCTTGACCTCGTTCTTCGTTCTTTTCCCGGTTCAACGTGTTTTTATAAAGGCATCATCCCATGCGGGAGATCAAACTTCATGATCTGAAACGAAAATCACCTACAGAACTCCTTGTTTTTGCCGAGGAGCTCGAAGTGGAAGGTGCCAGCACCATGCGCAAGCAGGAGCTGATGTTTGCCATTCTCAAACAACTCGCTGCCCGCGATACGGAGATCATTGGCGAGGGGGTTGTCGAGGTTTTGCAGGATGGTTTTGGCTTCCTGCGCTCGCCTGATGCCAATTACCTTGCAGGGCCGGATGATATCTATGTTTCCCCGGCGCAGATCAGACGCTTTTCTCTGCGCACGGGTGACACGGTGGAAGGTCTGATCCGCTCTCCGCGCGATGGCGAACGGTATTTTGCGCTTCTCAAGCTCAACAGCATCAATTTCGAGGAGCCGGATAAGGCGCGTCACAAGGTCAATTTTGATAACCTGACCCCGCTTTACCCGGATCAAAGGCTGAAGCTTGAAAATCCCGATCCGACAAAAAAGGATATGTCGGCGCGGGTCATTGATATCGTTGCGCCGATCGGCAAGGGCCAACGCGCCTTGATCGTGGCACCGCCACGCACGGGCAAGACCGTTTTGTTGCAGAATATCGCGCAATCCATCACCAGCAATCACCCTGAATGCTATCTCATCGTGCTTTTGATCGATGAACGACCGGAGGAGGTGACGGATATGCAGCGCTCGGTGCGTGGCGAGGTTGTTTCTTCCACCTTTGACGAGCCAGCAACGCGGCACGTGCAGGTGGCGGAAATGGTGATCGAGAAAGCCAAGCGCCTTGTCGAACATGGCCGGGATGTCGTGATCCTGCTCGATTCCATCACCCGTCTTGGCCGCGCTTACAACACGGTTGTTCCCTCTTCCGGCAAGGTTTTGACGGGCGGTGTTGATGCCAATGCCTTGCAGCGCCCGAAGCGATTTTTCGGCGCAGCACGCAATATCGAAAATGGCGGTTCTCTCACCATCATCGCGACGGCCTTGATCGATACCGGGAGCCGCATGGATGAGGTGATTTTCGAAGAGTTCAAGGGCACCGGCAATAGCGAGATCGTGCTTGACCGGAAGGTGGCGGACAAGCGCGTTTTCCCCGCGCTCGATATTCTCAAATCCGGCACCCGCAAGGAAGAGCTGATCACGCCGCGCGATGTTTTGCAGAAAACCTATGTTCTGCGCCGGATTCTCAACCCGATGGGGCCGCAGGATGCCATCGAGTTCCTGCTCGATAAATTGCGCCAGACCAAGCAGAACAGCGAATTCTTCGATTCTATGAATACCTGACCTTTCAGCGTCATCACAGATCTGAGGCTGATATGCCGCAGGACACGATTTTTGCGCTGAGTTCCGGTGCCGGGCGCGCCGGTGTTGCCATTGTGCGGCTTTCTGGCGGGCGCGCCTGCGATGTCCTGCGCGCGCTTTGTGGAACCCTGCCAGCCGCGCGGCAAGCTGTTTTACGCGCCTTGCGTGACCCGCGTGATTCCAGCCTGATCGACCACGCGCTGGTGCTTTATTTTCCTGCGCCGCACAGCTTTACCGGCGAGGATGTGGTCGAGTTTCAGGTTCACGGCTCGGTCGCGGTTTTGCGCCAGCTATTTGCAGTTCTTGGGCAGCAGCCGGGTTGCCGCTTGGCGGAGGCAGGAAATTTTACCAGGCGCGCCTTTCTCAATGGCAAGCTCGACCTGATCGGCGTTGAAGCATTGGGTGACCTTCTCGTCGCGGAAACAGATTTGCAGCGCAAACTGGCGCAAACTGGCTCCATGCGGCTTCGTGCCATGGCGGAGGGCTGGCGCGAAAAACTGACCTTTCTTCGTGCAAGCCTTGAAGCGCAGATTGATTTTGGAGAGGAAGATGAGGTTTTGCGCCATGTCGATTCGGATACGGAACAGATAATCCTCACCCTTTGTGGAGAAATTGAAGCCTTGCTTGCGCAAGCACCAATCGGCGAGCGTATCCGCCAAGGCTACCGGATTGCGATCCTTGGTCCTCCGAACGCCGGAAAATCGAGTTTACTCAATGCGTTAGCAGATCGAGACATCGCCATCACCTCGCCTTTGCCGGGCACAACACGTGATGTTCTTGAGGCACAGCTCGATTTTGATGGATTGCCCGTTATTGTGCTGGATACGGCAGGGCTGCGTGACGCCAGGGACGCGCTTGAGGCAGAGGGTATTGAACGTGCCAAGGCCGCAGGCGCGCAAGCTGATCTCATCCTATGGGCCAATCCTGTCGATTCGCCTACGAAATGTCCGGATCCAAATTATCTTGAACTTCACACGAAGGCTGATTTGCTGCCAGAGAATCACTATGGTTCTGGCCTTTATGTCTCGGCTTCGACAAAGCAAGGGCTCACCGCGCTTGTCGCCAAAATCAAGGGTCATGCATTGGGTGGTTCAGAGGATCGCCTTCAAGCCGGGCTGTTGTCGCATCACAGGCAGGTTCAGGCCCTGAACCGTGCATATTCTCATCTTGTCGCTGCCTTTCGGGATGATTCCAGTCTTGACATGCGTGCTGAAGATATTCGAATGGCTTGCGCTGCACTTGACGCGTTGATTGGTCGAATTGGTGTTGACGATGTGCTCGACGCGATCTTCTCGCGGTTCTGTATTGGAAAATGATGCGATGTTTCACGTGAAACAGGGAAGACCGGGTTTGATTCATGTCCGCAACGAATGACGTTATCATTGTTGGCGGGGGGCATGCCGGAACCGAAGCGGCTGCGGCCGCCGCACGCATGGGTGCGCGCGTTCTCCTCGTGACGCATCAACGTGCCACGATTGGAACCATGTCCTGCAATCCGGCTATTGGCGGCCTCGGTAAAGGTCATCTCGTGCGTGAGATCGACGCGCTTGATGGTGTGATGGGGCGGGCGATTGACGCTGCCGGCATCCATTTCAAAATGCTCAACCGCAGCAAGGGGCCTGCCGTGCGCGGGCCACGTGCGCAGGCGGATCGTACGCGTTACCAGGATGCGATACAGCGTTTGTTGGCCAATTATGAGAGCCTTAGGCTGCTTGAAGCAGAGGTGGTTGATCTTGTCATCGAAGCTGGCCGGGTTTGTGGTGTTGTGCTGATGGATGGCCGCTCTTTGCGGGCTGGTGCGGTTGTTTTGACAACGGGCACGTTTTTGCGTGGCGTCATACATATTGGTGACCAACGCGAGGCAGGGGGGCGCGCTGGTGAAGCTGCGGCCAATCTTCTCTCCAACCGTCTCCTGAATGCGGGCTTGAAGCTTGGTCGTCTGAAAACCGGCACACCGCCGCGTCTCGTGTCTGCAACGATTGACTGGAACCAATGCGAATTGCAGCATGGCGATGCGGTGCCTGAACCGTTTTCTATGCTGACTGAAACGATCGCACTGCCGCAAATCGCTTGTGGTATCACGCGCACAACGCGCGAAACACATCGCATTGTTGCACAGAATATTTCTCGCTCCGCTATGTTTGCCGGGCATATCGAGGGGCGCGGGCCGCGTTATTGCCCGTCGATTGAAGACAAGATCACGCGCTTTGCTGATCGTGGTTCGCACCAGATTTTCCTTGAACCCGAAGGGCTCGACGATCCGCTCGTTTACCCGAACGGGATTTCAACCTCTCTCCCTGTGGATGTTCAGGATGCTATCATCGCGTCCATTCCCGGTTTGGAGAAGGCTAAAATCCAGCGTTACGGCTATGCGATCGAATATGATTTCATCGATCCGCGCGAGCTTGAACCGTCGCTTCAGGTAAAAATTATGCCCGGCCTGTTTCTCGCAGGGCAGATCAACGGCACGACGGGTTATGAAGAGGCTGCGGGCCAGGGCCTGGTTGCCGGGCTTAACGCAGCCTGCTTCGCTTCCGGGTCCTCGCCCATCCATTTTTCACGCAGTGAATCCTATCTCGGGGTCATGGTCGATGATCTGATCCGCTTCGGTGTCAGCGAGCCGTATCGCATGTTTACCTCGCGTGCGGAGTTTCGCCTATCGCTCCGCGCTGATAATGCAGACCAACGCTTGACGCCATTGGGTATTCGATTCGGGTGCGTTTCAACCGAGCGGCAATCCGCTTTCATGGCAAAAGCGCAAAAGCTGGATGATTTGCGTAATGCCCTGCGCGCTGTTCAGTTGACGCCACAGCAAGCCGCTCAGCATGGGCTTCGCCTGAATCAGGATGGAGTGCGCCGTGATGGCATGGCGCTTCTGGCCATGCCTGAGATCAGCATGAAAGCGCTTGAACCGCTTTGCCCGGTGATCGCAACAACGCCCGCCTCTTTGCGGGAATTGGTCGAGATCGAAGCGCATTATGCTGTTTATCTTGAGCGTCAACAGCAGGATATCACACGGATTGAACGGGATCGGTCGGTTCTTATCCCTGCTGATTTTGACTTCGGAGCAGTGTCGAGCCTTTCTGCTGAAATTCGCGCCAAGCTCATTGCGCATCAGCCGCGCAATCTCGCTGAAGCTGCCATGATTGAGGGCATGACTCCGACTGCCTTGGTTCTGTTAGCGGCATTGATTCGTAACCGTTCCGATGCCGCATCGCGTGTGGCATGACGATAGCCAATACGCATGATCCTTTCACCCTGCTACAAAGCGTGGGTGTTTCACGTGAAACATATGAGCGACTTTGTGTCTATGTCGATGAGCTGATGCTCTGGCAGAACCGCTTCAACCTGATTTCACCGCATACAATTCCTCAGATTTGGCAGCGTCATATTCTGGATTGCGCTCAGCTTCTGCAGCTCCGGCCTCACGCGCGGCACTGGGTTGATCTTGGCTCTGGTGCAGGCTTACCCGGCCTTGTGCTGGCCTGTGCTCTCGCTGAAAAGCCTGGCACCCATGTTCATCTGGTGGAGAGCAACGGCAAAAAGGCTTCTTTTCTGCATCACTGTGTTCAAAAGCTGGCCTTACCTGCGAGCATTCACCATGGGCGCATCGAAAATATGCTGCCGAAGCTTACCAATATCGATATCGTGACAGCGCGCGCATTGGCTTCGCTCGATGATCTTTTGGCTTATTCCAATCTCCTGTTGAAAAACGGCGCTGTTGGCCTCTTCATGAAAGGGCAGGACGCAGAAGAGGAATTGACCAAAGCGCAAAAGAGGTGGCATTTCACTTATACGCTTTACCCAAGCATGACAGAGAGCCAATCGCGGATCATCGTGGTTGAAAATCTCTGCTCCACGTCGCGTTGAAGGGATTTGCCATGGCTCCGCGTGTTCTCACGATTGCCAACCAGAAGGGCGGTGTTGGTAAAACAACGACCGCGATCAACCTGAGCACAGCCCTTGCCGCGATTGGCGAACGTGTTCTGTTGATTGATCTTGATCCGCAGGGCAATGCCTCGACAGGGCTTGGCATTGATGCTGCTTCACGCAGCCTCTCCACGTATGATGTTCTGCTCGGTGATGTTGGCTTGCGGGATGCCGCTCTTGAATCTGACGTTCCACGGCTTTCGATTGTGCCCGCAACCATGGATTTGCTGGGTGCGGAGATAACCCTCGCTTCACAAGCCAACCGCACACAAAGATTACGTGATGCCATCAACGCCATGACAGCACATGGTGCGCCTTACACCTATATCCTGATCGATTGCCCGCCCTCGCTCAACCTTCTGACCATCAACGCCATGGCGGCGGCTGATGGCATTCTGGTGCCGCTACAATGCGAGTTTTTTGCTCTGGAAGGGTTGAGCCAATTGCTCAAAACGGTTGATCAGGTGCGCAGCAGTATCAATGCACGGCTTGAAATTTATGGTATTGTCCTCACCATGTTTGATCCGCGCAATAATCTTGCAAGCCAGGTGATCAAGGATGTGCGGCATTTCATGGGTGCAAAAGTGTTTGAAACAGTTATCCCGCGCAATGTCCGGGTTTCGGAAGCACCCTCTTATGGCAAACCGGTTTTGCTCTATGATTTGAAATGTTCGGGCAGTCAGGCCTATTTGAAACTCGCATCCGAAATGATCATGCGTGAACGGCATGTTCTGGCTGCTGAATAAGAGGAGCGTTTCATGAGCGATGAGACAGCACGGCCGAGACTTGGGCGTGGTTTGGCGGCGCTTCTTGGCGATGTTGGCTCGGAAGCGGGTGCGGAAGCCCGACACCGCAGCCAAAGGCGCGTTCCCATCGCGTTTTTGCGCCCCAATCCACAAAACCCGCGCCAGACCTTTTCGGAGGCTGATCTTGAGGATTTGACCGCCTCGATCCGCGAGCGTGATATCATACAGCCTATCATCGTGCGCAATGTTACAGGTGCTGCAGATGCGTTTGAAATCATCGCCGGTGAACGGCGCTGGCGCGCGGCCCAGCGTGCGGGCCTGCATGATGTTCCGGTCGTCATCATCGAAGCGGATGACAAGCAGGCGCTTGAATTTGCCATTATCGAGAATATCCAGCGCGCCGACCTCAACCCGCTGGAGGAAGCGCGCGGCTATGAAAATCTCATCGCGCAGTTTTCCTATACCCAGAGCGATCTTGCCAAAGTGATGGGCAAAAGCCGCAGCCATATCGCCAATACCCTGCGGCTTGCCCGCCTGCCTGATGGGGTGAAGGCGCATTTATCTTCCGGCGTCCTGTCGGCGGGGCATGCACGGGCCTTGCTGGCGGTTTCCGACCCTGAGCATGTCGCGCGGCGCATTGTTGATCAGGGCTTGACGGTGCGCGATGTCGAGCGCATCGCCCAGCGCGAGGCTGAAGGCGAACAGCCCACGAAAGCACCGCGCCAGAAGCCGGAAAAAGATGCGGATACCAGCGCTCTTGAGCGGCGCCTTTCCGATATTCTCGGGCTTGCTGTCAGCATCGATCATCGCGGCGAAGCAGGCGGGCAGGTTTCGATTCGCTACCGGAACATCGAGCAACTGGAAGCTTTGAGCTATCGTCTGGCGCAGGCAGGATCAGCGCTTGCGTGACGCGAGCGCGATTGACCATAGCGCACGCACGGCGATGGTTTCCTCAAGGCTGGCATTGCGCCGCATCTGATCCTGCGCTTGGGCGAGGCTATCTACTGCGCGCGCGAGAGACTCGTGTGACCAGTGTTCTGCCTGTTTGCGAATGCGGTCCTGTCGCTTGAAAAACAGCCGTTCCTGCCGCAGGGCGGCATCAAGTTGGTTTGATTGTCGGGCTGAAACGAGGCGGCGGAGCAGAAGCGCGTGGTTGAGTGCCATGGCGATGAGGCCGGAGGGATTGATTCCCTCCCGAAATGATCTCAGCGCAATCGTCTCTATCGCTTCGAGCTGGGCTTCGAAGGCGGCATCAATCGCCTCCGTGCCGATTGCACTGGAGGAATCGGCGATAATGGCATCGATATCAGCGATATCGATTGTCAATTTTCCCGCACCATAGAGCGTCAGCTTTTCGATTTCGCTTTCGGAAAGTGCGTAATCCGCACCCAGAAGCTCCAGAAGATACGCGCGGGCAGGGGGCGTGATGCCTAAATTGACTGAAGAAAGCCGCGCCTCGACCAACTGCTGCATCTCTCCTGCCGATGGTGGGTAGCAGGCAATGGCCGCAGCCTCGCTTGTGGCTTCGGCAGCGCTGCGCAAGGGCGATGATTTTGCAAGATCATCTGCCTGAAACAGAATGACAGAGGCCGGGGAGGGACCGGAAAATAAAGGCTGCCAGGCTGTTTTGTTCAATTTCCCGGCTTGCCGGACGAGGATAACGCGCCTGCCGCCAAACATATTCATGGCATTGGCTTCGTCGAGCAACAAGCCTGCATCCTGGTTGATGCGCTCTGCCTCAAGTTCCTGCAGGCTCAGGGGCTCCGGGTTTTCGCCCAGAAGCGCGGTGATAAGCGCGCGAATGCGGCTGCGCACCAGCCCTTCATCCGGCCCATAAACCAGAACCAGCGCCTTTCCTTCGCCGCCGCGCGCAATGAAGCGGTTGATGTCACTGGAGCGCAAAGCCGCCATGGCCTAATTTTCATCACCCGGTTCACGGCTTTGCGGCTCTTCCTGCGGGCCTGCTAGCGGCGTGAAATCGGGGGCTGTCGTCGCCTCCCCGCTTTGGTTTGCGAGCATGCCCATGAGAATGATTTTAAGCCGCTCGGCCAAAGCCTTGCCGACGCGCTCTTCAGCGTCGCGCTGCGCGCGGATGGTGGCAAAACGCTGTTGCGAGCGGTCATAGGTCGCAGAGGCAAAGGTGCGACCGCTGCCCCTGATCTTGCCGCCTTTCGTCTCTCTCAGCTCGTAAATTGCCTCAACCTGAATGGTCACAAGCTGTGCGCGACCGGTCGTGGCATCAATGATGCTCGACCCCTTGTTCTGTTTGGTCGCAACCTTGAGCTGGTAGCGGCCTGTTTTCACCGGCTGCCCATTGGTGAGAAGATAATCAAGCTCCGTCTTGAGCGCATAGCCGAGATAACCCTCGACCTGTGTGACGGAAATCTCCGAAAGTTGGGATTGAACCGATTCGCTTCCGAAACGCGTGGAATGCACCGGTTGCAGACAGCCAGAACCCATGCCTGCCAGAGCAAGCATGCCGGCAAGACGCAAAGCGAGGCGGCTATACATCAGAATGTCCTCTCAAACAACGATATTCACTATTCGTTTCGGAACGACAACGATCCGGCGGATATCCTTGCCCTCAAGCATGGCCTGAACACCGGAATCCGCCATGACCAGCCTTTCGGTTTCCGCTGCATCTGCTGCAATCGGCACCGTGATATCGCCGCGCTTGCGACCATTGATCTGGATGGGCAAGGTTATATGCGTTTCCTCGATCAGGCTACGGTCAAGCCTGGGCCATGGTGCATGCGCGATCAAACCCTCGCCGCCCAGCAAAGCCCAGCTTTCCTCCGCCAGATGCGGCATCATCGGCGCGAAAAGCTGCACCATGATGCGTGCGGCCTCCCGCAAGGTTTCCCCCCGTGCTTCGGGTTCAGGTTCGGCAAGGCTGGCAGTGAGCGCATTGGCAAGATCATGGATATGCGCGATGCAGCGATTGAAACGCAGGCGTTCCACATCCTCTTCCACCGCGAGAATCGCCTTATGCGCGGCCTTGATCACGGTATCTGTCGGGTCAACCGCGCCTTTTGGCAAGGCTGCGGCCTCGCAGACAAGCCGCCAGAGCTTTTGCAGGAAGCGCCCTGCCCCCTGCACACCCTCTTCGCTCCAGATGACGTCGCGCTCGGGCGGGCTGTCCGAGAGCATGAACCAGCGCGCGCAATCCGCGCCGTAGCTTGCGATAATATCATCCGGATCAACGGTGTTTTTCTTCGATTTCGACATTTTCTCGATCGCACCAATGGCTACCGGCGCGTTATCGGCAAGGGTGAAGGCACCGCGCGCGCCTTCCACCGTTTCGATGCGGATTTCTGCCGGCGGCAGCCATGCACCATCCGCCGCCTTATAGGTTTCGTGCACCACCATGCCTTGCGTGAAAAGCCCTGCGAAGGGCTCCTTGAGGTTGGCATGCCCGGCTTTCGTCATCGCGCGCGTGAAAAACCGCGAATAGAGGAGATGCAAAATCGCGTGCTCGATGCCACCGATATATTGGTCAACCGGCAGCCATTTCGCCATGGCTGCCGGGCTTGTCGGCTCGGTTTCGTTGAAGGGGTCGGTGAAGCGCGCGAAATACCACGAGGAATCAACGAAGGTGTCCATCGTGTCGGTTTCGCGCCGGGCTTTCGCGCCGCAACGCGGGCAGGAAACGTGCTTCCAGCGCGGGTGATGGTCAAGCGGGTTGCCGGGCTTGTCGAACGTGACATCCTCGGGCAGAACAACCGGCAGATCAGCCTTCGGCACGGGCACGATGCCGCAGGCCTCGCAATGGATGACGGGGATGGGGCAACCCCAATAGCGCTGGCGCGAAATGCCCCAGTCGCGCAGGCGGAAGTTCACTTTCCGCTGGCCGACGGGCCTGTTGCCGCGCAACTCCTGTTCCAGCCGACGCGCAACGGTTTCCCATGCCTCATCTGTCGACTGACCATCAAGAAAGCGCGAGTTGATCATGCTGCCATCGCCGATATAGGGAGCAGTGCCAATCTCGAACGTCTGAGCGGTTTCGCCCGGCGGGCAAACAACCGGCACGATTGGAAGCGCGTATTTTCGTGCAAAATCAAAGTCACGTTGGTCATGCGCCGGGCAGCCGAAAATTGCACCGGTGCCGTAGCCCATGAGAACGAAGTTCGCGACATAGACCGGCAATGTCAGGCTGGCATCGAGCACATGGCGAACACGCATGCCGGTATCATAGCCCAGCTTCTCACCGGCTTCGATAATCGCTTCCGAGGTGCCGCGACGACCGCATTCGGCTATGAAGGTGGCGAGAGACTGATCTTTCTCAGCGAGTTGCAGCGCAAGCGGATGATCCGGAGCAATCGCCATGAATGTCGCGCCGAACAGCGTGTCAATTCGCGTCGAGAAACAGACAAGCTCATCGGCATCAACACGAACGGTTGCCGGATCAAGCGCAAAGCGAACCAGCATGCCTTCGGATTTACCGATCCAGTTCGCCTGCATCAGGCGAACTTTTTCCGGCCAGCGCTCCAGCCCATCAAGCGCGCTCAAAAGCTCCTCGGCATAATCGGAGATCGAGAACACCCATTGCGTCAATTCGCGCTGCTCGACCAAAGCGCCGGAGCGCCAGCCGCGCCCGTCAATCACCTGCTCATTGGCGAGCACGGTGTTATCGACCGGGTCCCAGTTCACCTTGCTGGATTTGCGCGCAACGAGGCCCTGTTCGAGAAAATCGATGAAAAGCCGCTGCTGATGTTTGTAATAGCTCGGGTGGCAGGTGGCGAATTCGCGGCTCCAGTCGAGCGAAAGCCCCATGGATTGCAATTGCGCCTTCATCGTCGCGATATTGGCGTAGGTCCAGGTCGCGGGGTGGGTTTTCTTCTCGATCGCGGCGTTTTCTGCGGGCATGCCGAAGGCGTCCCAACCCATGGGGTGGAGCACGGCGTAACCCTTGGCGCGGCGATAGCGCGCCACCACATCCCCCATGGCGTAATTGCGCACATGGCCCATATGGATGCGACCAGAGGGATAGGGAAACATTTCGAGTACGTAATATTTCGGGCGCGGATCATCGGTTTTTGTTTCAAAAACGCGGTTTTCCTTCCAAACCTGCTGCCAGCGGGTTTCGGCATCCTTGAAATTATAGCGGCTCGGCTGCATGGGCTTAACGTGACCAATGGGTTATTATCAACAAAAGGGTGGCAAACCTTCGTCGTCACACCGCCGGAACACGGCTATAAGCGGCAAAAGGCTTGCGGGGTATGGACATCATTCCGGCTTTGCGGTCAATACGTGTAACACAGGATGAGAGTTCATGGCATCACCTGACGAACACGCGGATATTCCGCCCGCGCTTGCCACAGTTCAAGCGGCGATCGCGCAAAGCCTCAGGGATCATGGCCGCGCGGTTGATGCAGCGAAACTTGTTGCGGTCTCCAAAACCATGCCTGAGGCGCGGATCAGTCCTGCCTTGCAGGCAGGCCAGCGGGTGTTCGGTGAAAACCGCGTGCAGGAAGCGCAAATGAAGTGGCCCAATCTGCGCGCAGAATACCCTGATATCACGCTCCACCTCATCGGCCCCCTGCAAACCAACAAGCTGCGCGAGGCGGTAGCCTTGTTCGATGTCATCGAAACGCTGGATCGGGAACGGCTTGCTGCGGCTTTGGCGGAGGAGATCACAAGAACCGGCAAGGCCCCGCGCCTTCTCGTGCAGGTGAATACCGGGGCGGAGCCGCAAAAGGCGGGAATCCTGCCGCAGGAGGCGGATGATTTCATTATGCTGTGCCGGGATGTGTATGGGCTTGTGATCGAGGGGTTGATGTGCATTCCGCCGGCGGATGCGCCGCCATCACCGCATTTTGCGCTGCTCCGGAAAATCGCCGCGCGCAACGGGCTTGAAACCCTCTCCATGGGCATGAGCGGGGATTATGATGCCGCGCTGCAACTGGGTGCAACGCATGTGCGCATCGGCAGCGCGATTTTCGGCTCAAGGCCGGGCGGCGTCCGATCAGGTTGATCGAGGCGGAAGAGCGTGGATTTGCGGCCCTTTATTCGGGGAATCATGTCATGGATTTTCTCAACCGGTATCTTTTGCGGCCCGAGCCTGACGATCCGCGCCTTTCGGTCGCGGTTTCCGGCATCAACGAGGCGGGCGCGGCGATCATCACCCGCGTTCCGGTCGAGCGAGCCTTGACCTTGTTTCTCAATGCCCGCGAAATCGTCACCATGATGACAATCGGCGACCATCCGGAGGATCTTGCTCTCGGCTATCTCCTCAACCAGAACATGCTCACGCCCGATGATGCGGTTCTGGGCATCGAATATGATGATGATCTCGGCGTGGTGGTGGTCAGAACCCCCGATGAAACCCGCTTCGAGGACAAGCTGAAAAAAAAGATCATGACCTCCGGCTGTGCGCAGGGCACGATTTTCGGCGACCTGATGGAGGTGATCGAAAGCGCCAATTTGCCGCAAACACCGGTGAGAACAAGCTGGCTCTATGCGCTGAGCCATAAAATCAACCGCACGCCTTCGCTTTATCTCGAAGCCGGGGCGATCCATGGCGCGGTGCTCTGCGAGGAGGACAGGCCGCTGGTTTATGTCGAGGATGTCGGGCGGCACAACGCGGTCGATAAAATCGCCGGTTTCATGCAGCGGCATGCCATTCCGGCGGAAGACAAGATTTTCTACACAACCGGGCGGCTCACCTCCGAAATGGTCATCAAAACCGTGCGCATGGGCATCCCCGTGCTCGTCTCGCGCTCGGGCTTCACCGCTTCGGGGGTGGAACTGGCGCAAAAAGCGGGGTTGACGCTCATCGGCCGCGCGCGGGGCGAGCGGTTCATCGTGCTTTCGGGCGCGGAACGCCTGATCTATGACGCGGATATGCGGGAAGCGGCAGCCGCTCGCGGCAAAGGTGACGAGGCAGGAGAGGGAAAGAGCAAGCATGGCTGATCGCGTCATCCTCATTCTTGCGGGCGGGCGCGCAACCCGCATGGGCGGGGGCGACAAGCCCTTGCGCCTTCTCGCCGGGCAGCCCATTCTTGCGCATGTCATCACGCGCATGGAAGGGCCGGGCCGCAGGCTTGTTCTCAACGCCAATGGTGATGCAGGCCGCCTTGCCGGTTTTGGCCTCCCCGTCATCGCCGATGCGATGCCCGATTACCCCGGCCCGCTCGCGGGCATTCTCGCCGGGCTCGATTGGGCGGCGGCACATAGCGATGCGCGGCATATCATCACCGTGCCGGGGGATTGCCCGTTTCTTCCGCAGGACCTTGTCGAAAGGCTGGAAGCGGCGGTTTGCGATGAAACGCCCCTCTCCTGCGCCGCCTCCGGTGGCCGGGCGCATCCTGTGATCGGGCTGTGGCCCTTGGAGCATGTTTCGACCAGGCGGGCACCGGTTGATCGCGAAACCATGCGACACAGCATAGAGCAGGGTTCTGACTTCATCAAAACCAAACGCTCTCCGGGCTTGCGCGCAGATTTGCGTGAGGCGCTGCTGGCGGGCGAACGCAAGATCGACCGCTTCACCGCCCGTTTCGGCTGCGCCCAGATCGAATGGCCTGTTGCGCCTCATGATCCCTTCTTCAACATCAATACACTCGATGACCTTGAGGAAGCCGAAGCCATCGCCGCGCTTGCAGAAGCCGCACCAAGTGATTAGAGCAATTCCAGCGAAAGCATGCCCCCGCGAAGGCGGGGGTGGGCACCGGTTTCGCGTAACAACATGCGAAAAAACAAGAAGATAGAGCGTTTCAGCTGATTTAATCTTTGCTGGAAACGCACTAGAGCACTTTCTATGAACGCCGAGTCGGTTTTGGGATTCCCGCAATGAGGTTTGTCTTTTTCACTGCTCCTGGTGATTTGCATGGAGAAGATGATGACGAGGAGCCTGAGCGCCGACCTTCGTGGGCGTGTGATTGCAGCGATTGAAGATGGTGTTTCGACACGGGAGGCAGCGCGGC